>Ga0126342_10010062_pt1 | contig 16922 bp, 14 predicted proteins | sample Cyp1metagenome_FD_92528 | JGI IMG/M metagenome (GOLD analysis project Ga0126342, IMG submission 92528) | Coral microbial communities from Lord Howe Island, Old Settlement Bay, Australia - Cyphastrea 1 metagenome | ecosystem: Host-associated > Invertebrates > Cnidaria > Coral ... | reverse complement strand
TCTTCCGGTACCTGCAGTAGTCTTGAGCCAAAGGTGCAATTTGATGCATCCTTTGGTAGTGGACAACTAGGAGCTGAATTACATTGGAGTGTGTAGTAGTCCGTAGCCTACACTCCATTCGCATATTATATAGACTGTATATATATATATAACTATATATATATCATATTATATATATCACCAGAAAAATGGACTGGTCGAAACCTGGACTGGTTGCCACTTGCAGCCTCTGTCTGGATTGGTTTCAGGAGCAAAATCCATGGGTTTTTGCCTTCAGCTCCTGTATGTTTTTTCCATCATCCAATTCTGGGAAGCCATCCAAATCTGGTTGGTGGTTTGAACCCCTCAGAAAAATATGAGTCAGTTGGGACTATTATTCCCAATATATGGAAAAATAAAAAATGTTCCAGACCACCAACCAGAAATTGGTAAACCACCAACTGACAGTTTCGCGCATGTCCTTTGATCTTAGGTTTTTCAATGTTTTTCATGATTGTTCATGAAAATTCACCGCATTTCTTCCCTGAACCGCTTTCGACATCTCCTCACAGACTTATGTTGAGATATGTTGAGTATGGATTTGATCAGTTGAAAATTCCTAGTTCAGTGAGATAATATTTTGTTTGGTAACTTGCCATATGGCAATCCTCAAAATCTCCGCATTCGCCTCGTCAAAGCCGCCATCTGGCAGGAGGCAATAGTAGGGCTCCGGCAGTGGCTTCCAGGAGAGGATCTGAGGTTCGGGAAGCCCAAAAGCCGCGAAATGGGAGGGAAGATGGAGGGAAAGTGGAGATACAATGGGAAGATTTTTTGGGATAGCGGGACGTACATAACTACAGTAGGCTGAAAATGGGTAATCTATATGAAATCGACAACTTTCTGGAAAAATGACGGGGATATAGGAATATAACCAACAATATCAGACGGGTGTGTCTGAAAATTGTTTTTACCATCTTTTCCCCCCAGTTTATTGCCATTCAACATCATTAAACAATGGGGATAATGAGGTTGAATTGAACATCCGGATGTTTGAGGGATATGATGATATGAAGTGTTCCAACTCATAACCATGGGGTGAAGACCCGTCCACTATGTGGGATGAACAAACCAACGACAGCGTTGTGACATGTTGTGAATTGGTTCTTTTGGACGGTCAATGAGAGTTCCGCAGCTACAATGAAGAGTTGTCATTTTCTCAAATGTCAGTGCGCACAATGCATCGTAATGCTATGTTTACATTGAGGACTGGTGGTCAAATATCCCCCGGAGTGTTCTTGTGCCCGTTCTGGCAGCGGTCAAACAGAACTGAACAAACCTGAACAGCATGTCCAAGACAACTTTAAATAAAAGAAAGAAAAACATGCAAGAGGGGGAACCTTGTTGCTGATGATCACCTATCCTTAAACTAACAGCCACTCACATCATCATCATCATCATCATCATCATCATCATCATTATCACCATCACCATCATCACCATCACCATCACCACCACCACCACCACCATCATCATCATCATCATCGTCGGTTGTATGCCTGTTCTGGCCCCTTCTTTTGTTGGTAAAACCCAGGTCCGCTCGTAGTCAAACATGGCTTGCAGGAAAATTCCCTTTACTCACTTAGTTCGATGATTTTCCCAAATGCCTATATATTCACTTCGGGAATTTCCCAGCTAGCCATGTGTGATGACACCCGGTAAGCTCCAACTGCCCTCTGGTACCCTCTGGTAATTTAACATAGCTATTGAAAATGACCATGTATAGTCAGTTTTCCTATTAAAAATGGTGATTTTCCATATGTTAGTTTACCAGAGGGTAATTGAACATGGCTATGGAACACCATCATTTTTCATATCGAACTGGGCCATGGCGGGCACATCACATCGAACTCGGCCCCCGGCGACTAAGACCACGAAACAAATGGACCAACCTGCAAGGCGCCCCCGTTTTCCCATCCGATCACCGTAACGGGAAAACGGGGTTAAGGATGCTATCCCCAAGTCACCAGGTTAATACATATATAGATTATATAGACGTTATATAAGATCATTTATATAATATCCCTATAAAATCCTATAAAAAGAGAAAACTTGCTTAATTCCCAGGTAGGTTAACCCCCTATATACTAACCAAATAAACAGGGCGATTCTTCCATAACATCAACTGGTGAGAATGAAGCCAATGCCATGGTCACCATGCCCCATTTATATATAGCGACCCTAAACAGATACCCTCTGGTAAACATACAAAAAACTATGGAAAATCACAATCTTTAATGGGAAATTTCACTATTTCTATGGTCATTTCAATAGCTATGTTAAATTACCAGAGGGTAACTAGTGACAACTTTGGCATCGTTTTAATGCTTACTATCTTATGGTATAATTAGTTCACCTAATCCCGTGTGGCAAAGATATGGCTATGGTACCTTTCTTGGGACACCAAAAAAAATCCACACACTGCATCTGGCCGTATGCCAAAACACTTGCTATGCGCGGAATGCGCGTCCAGTTGTAGTACACCTTTTACTTATCAACTAAGATCTCATTAAAATCCGATTAATTGATGGTAATCCCATCATATATACAGTAGTCATGAAAATCTCAGGAAAAATCCGTGAAAATCCCATTAAAATCTCGTGACATCCCATTCAAATCTTATTAAAATCCCATCAATTGATGCTCAATTGATGGAAAATCACACCCAGCCAAGGCACCTAGGACCATGTAGGGCTTTCGTCTATAGCCACGAATCCTTGGTACCACATGGCACCTGGCCCTAGGAGATGCAGATCACCAGTGCCCAGTAATTCATCTAATCTATACATGTCTATTCAAACATTTAAAAATATATCCAAGCCCTATTTATCTATTCTCTAATCATTCTAATCCAATCCTACTCACCGTATCTATGTCTATTCTCTGGTTATTTAACGTAATTAGCTATGATGGTTGATAATTAGTTCGAAGATTATACTACTTATAATCAATATCTTGGAGATTGTCATGGATCTCCGGTGTCACTTAAAGATGGCAAGCCCACCTTCAAGGTCCCTGACAGACATGGAATGACATTTGTTTTTTTGAACAGGAGGGCCACACCCCCTGTTTTGAAGTGGTTTATTCATGCGTATTCCATCGTTAACTATCTATATATATATATACATATCATGATATTACCCAGAAGAATTCCCAGCCAATTTATGGAACCAACTTACCGTAATCAGATTTTCATGAAGAAATATTATAAATCCATATAAATCCACATGTTCTTGATTTTTCTTGGTGAACTGGCTGGAAAAGCCTGGGCCTCACCCCCAGTCGACACATCCGTGGTCCAAGTCTCGGCAAGCAGTCGTTCAATAAGCCTCGGGGGAGTGAACCAATCCTGCGGATAGAAATCAATGGTCTATACATACAGGGTATATATCTATAAGTCTATAAGTATAAATGGTCTATATACTGACTGAAATGTTATAAAAGGGTGGATATTATTTCATATTATATCTAATATATTATAAATGGGATGTAATCGCCGGTAAACTAACATAGATCTGGAAAAACCACCGTAGATAATTTTCCGAAAGGGACACGTGATGAGGTTGCATCATCTTTTTGTATACCTCAAGGCAAGCAAATGGAATGATGATGAAAAAAGATGAAACATATGGTGTTGTGAAATAACTGCTGGTGTTAAGGATCACTTTATATAGATAGTGTCGTGAATTATGATATGAAAAACAACTACTGTATAACCACAGCTCATGGCATCCTTTGATGAGGGATGGAGCATCACAAGAAAGAAACTACCAACCACTTACATATTGGTCCTATCCCCACTCCTATTGGCTATTCCCCATTTCTATCCATGTCTGCTGATGGGGTTTCCTGTTATCATGCTAAATCCGCATGTCTCTCGGTGATTGTTCCACATGTCGGGATACTTTTGATCGGTTGACATGCCTTAAGAATCCAACAGCACACACAGTCCCTTCCCTGTATTGATATCACATACCCCTCAAAACGAAACCCTGGTCTAGCATTGGATCTGTTCATGAAGTGTGGTCCCAAAAAAATGTGAACATGTCAATATCACGTTGGCTATGATATGCTACAATATGCTACAAATCTCGGAGGGATGGGAAAAGCATCAGCCTTTAGCCCAAAGCACCAAAGGCCACTTTGAAACTCCATGGCAGTGTGGTGACTACCTGGGGCGGCTAGAGCATCTTGTGGGCCATGGTCATGGGATGGGGCTGGAAAAATTTGCTTCACCGGAAACCATAGTTCTTACCAGTAATCATCGCGTTTTTGCCAGTACCCTCTGGTAAACTAACATAGCTACTGAAAATTGCCATCTATAGTGGATTTACCCATTTAAAATTGTGATTTTCCATCGTTATGTTAGTTTACCAGGGTATTTTGTTCCATCCAATTCTGTGAAATGGGCATCAGCCCGCCATGGATGGTGTTGCAATGGGCCATCGAACTCGCCAGGGATTCCGGTCATATGACGACTTGACGCAATGTGATTACCGTGAAAGCCTGGACACCAAGACTGGGAAGAAAACAAAACATACTTCATACTGGTTGGTGGTTTTAACCATCTTGAAAAATATTAGTCAATGCGAAGGATTATCCCATATAATTCCCACATATTATGGAAAATAAAAAATGTTCCAAACCACCAACCAGCATATAGTAGATGTGCACATATGGAAGTATCGCCTGATTGGGGAATTGTGTGTCACCCAGTGATTTAACTCTGGAGAGCGAGCGGAATGTAGAGTATTAAACATGTGTCAAGAATCCGTCAAGTGGTAAACACAATTTCATGCACTCTTCCCAATGACTTACCAATTTATGATTTATGGGTAGAAACCATCCCCAAAGGTTAATTTATGGGGCCCTCTAGTGATGGGGAGAGATTCAGTCCTCGTCCTCGGACCTGACAGTTTTTGGGGAAGATGAACCCTGGATCATCTTGGATCCATGTGAACTAACCCCCAAACGGATTTGTCGATGTACTTAACCCAATCATGTTCACTTTTGTTCCTCAAGAAAAAAACTGGTTGGTCGGTTGGTGGTTTTATTAAACCATCTTGAAAAATGATGGAGTGAGTAACAGTTGGGAAGGATGACATCCCATATATGAAATGGAAAATAAAGGCCATGTTCCAAACCACCAACCAGATATAAGATTAAGTTCCCAAAACATGGATCGAGATTCAGCAACCGAAGATTTCTGGTCGACAAAATGCCTGACTCTTCCGAAACGAAAACAACAACTGAGCAAGACATACAAAATAAAAAAAATTGGAAAATCACCCAAGAGCTGGTTTTCCTGGGGGTTCCAAGTGATTGGATGTTATTGGACTATGACAATCCGCAATACAATGGTTAGTAAAACCCTGCACAATCATCAACCAACAGTTTGTTCCAAACGGCCCAACTACAGTAACTCTGTGACTCCCTGCTGATGCGGTGGCATAGATGTAGCCCGGCACATTCAAATAGCCTGAGAAGTGAGGACGTCTAGGGTCAAAATCCTAGAAAATGGTAGACTTTTTTTCCGAATTGAGAGATGGTCTATGGCTATGGATTCTACACAGCCTATGCATTTGAATGACGATAAATTCATATCAAATTAAAAACATGGGATAGTTCCCAGCATTTATGTCAATCTATTTTAATATATTTTATATATGTCTTCTGGAAACATTACCTTTTGTCGGGCACACTGGAAAAAATGCAGTGATGTTCTTGACCTTGGTCAAGGGGTATGTGAAGCACCTCATCTAGCACTCCTCTTGCCTTCCATCAGCGACCCTTGGGGAACATATGCCGTCCACCGACCATGAGTATATTCGTATCGTTGCTGAACTCCCAGACTCTTTGTGGGGTCCCAGAACCACTGGTTGCCTTGTAAACTACAGCAGTTTTGTGGATTGTGAGGCTTCTAATGTCTGAGCTCTACTTCCATCCCCCCGTAACACAGTACCGTAACCCCTCCACATGGGACCCCGAAATGATCGAATCCACTGAATTCTACCTAGGATTCTCCGAAGTATGATGTCACTACCATTGGATTCTTGGAGTTCAATCTGCGAATCTTGGGGGACGACATGGACCCCGGCCTAGAAAGAAGCCATAGACCGTGGCAGGCAAACCTCCGTAGATGAGCCCCACTGCAAAGTACCTGGAGCAGGCCATCGGGCCATCGTTTCAGCCATGATGGTGACCCTGGTGGTGGCGCTGAATCACCCAATTTCTTCCACACTGTCCCCTACAATGGACTGATTTGTGGTGTACCACAGTAATACAATGGTCAAGCGATCTGACATGATGAAAATATATGAAAATACTATACGAAGCACTTCCAATAATGAAGAAACACATAGAAACACATGTCAGACATCTAATTCCTACTTTGCACATGTGATCACTCCCAGCTTTCCAGGGCTGGTTGACTTCCCAACTGCACTTCGCGAAGCGCACTGCAAGATGAAGCCGATGTTCCGAAACGTCCAAATGTCGATCTGCGGGAAAGGTCGCGGCAAAGGACACTCAGTTCACAGCAGTCTATCATATATGATCATATGTAATATATATTATATATGTATGTATATGTGTATATATATATATGTATGTATGTATACATATATATATATGTATATTTATATATATATGTATATTTATTTATATATATATATATGTATATTTATATATATATGTTCATAGCATAATATAGCTTATATATATATATTATTATTATATAATATATAATATAATTAAAAAGATATAGAATTTCAAAGTCCAAAACGGGGATATGGGGATATAACAAGAATTGACATTTAAGCCGAATGAGAATTGACATTTAACCCGAATGAGAAGTTACCCTCTGGTAATCTGACTTTGCAACGGAAAAAGTCTCAAGAACTTCGCTTCGAGACCCTGAAAAAGAAAACAACATGTTCAAGCTGGTCAGCAAGTATTGCATAATCTCCCCAAATATCAATCATATCCCCAAATTTCTGGCAAGCAATGTTTTAAGCTATTGACATAGCCATCACCACCTTGATGTTACCGCATTTTGTCAGAGTTCACCCCATGATTTGTTGGTTTTAAAATGGTTTTACAATGTTTTACAGCCTTTGTAAAGGTCGACACTCCCACAAGTTTCAGGTTAAAGCAGCGACTGTTCCCTGGACCGACAGTAGATCTACCATGATTTTGCAACTCCCCAGGTTGCATCCCCCCATAACATGGCTGCTGTCCAAAACCGAAGTGCTGACTGTATCTCCATGGCTTCAATATCTTCAATCCCAACTTAGTTCACTTTCCACTCAGAACTCTGAGCTCTATCATGGCTGGTGTTTCACCCCCTCAACTTCTGTGGTCAAAACCATCCCATCTCCTGATTCGGCCTCTTCTCCCGATGCCAGGGCACCGCCCTTCTTGCAGTCAGCCTTCATCAAGCAGTGACCACAAGCCAAGCCCACAACAATCAACCGCGTTGAACCTCCATGACGATTTCTGGATGATCAAACGACAAGCTGATTTTGTTTGGCAGTGAAATCTGTGCTTTCCCTAACATTCACCAATATGCCTATTAAGATCCCATTCATATCCCATGATTATCCTCATTAAGCCATCTAAATCATCGATATTCACCATCAAATCACCATTAGATCGCTGCAGCTGCACTCAACTTTGGCTCCCTCGCCTTCATTGACAATCTCATGGAGGAGCCCGAAACTCGAAACCGAACAGCTTTTCTGCATCTTCGTGCTGAGATCCGTAGACCACCAAAAAAAAACAGAAAATCACGGCCCGAAATTTAGCAACAATCCGGATGATACTAACCTGGCACTCCAAACCCCCGAAAAAGTCATGGTGGTGAACCCATGTTTCTCCCAACAAATGATTTATAGTACCCCTCAATTTACCATAATTTGCCACTATTTAGGATTGGGTTTTGCCAACTTCTATTTTTTTGGGAGGGGGGGTGCCAAATATCTGATTTATCATGGGAATATCACAGAAATAAAGTGGGACAATACCATGATCAAGTGACAATCTATAACGCTGCACAAAATCTAAGTACCCCTTTCATAACTTCAAACAACATCTGTAGCACTGCTCAAACTAGGAATATCACTAGACCGAAGGAAGCGCAGGCCTCGCTGTCCTGATTGATGACTTTCACATCGACCTGTCGCTTCCCAGAGGGCAACATTCACTGCCAGTTTAAGGATAGCCTATAGATATCATGTTTGTATATTTAACATAGCCATGGAAAATCACCATTTTTCACAGGTAAACCATCTATTTCAATGGGCCATGGCTCTACCATGGCGAACTGTGAATGTCATAACCATGCCGGGTATCATTTTTCTGGGAAAATTCCGGAAATCATCCCTTAAAATCCGAAAACAAGCTGAGTTTTTGTGGGTTTTGGTGGTGGGTTTGGTGGATCAAAGAAACCGGTGGTGAAAACGGGATCAAAGAAACAAACACCTCCACCAAACATCTCCTCTTTTTTCAAGTCCTCCCCCTTTTTTTCATTTCAGGAGGGTTAAACCAAATCAAATGACCAATGTTTGATGCTGAAACCGCCTATTCTCACGTTGGAATGGGACACATTCCAACCCCATCCCCCAGTCGTCGACTGAGACCCCCAGCTGCATCGATGACCTGAACCTGAGAAGAATGGAGGTTTCCGAAGTCATGGTGGTACCCCAAATCATCCAAGTCATGGATGACCATGACTTGTATTGAAACAACCATGGTTTCTGGGAGGTTCTTAAGTCATGGGGGATCCCCAGTCGTCACCATGGTTGTTTCAATACTAAGTCATGGTCTAGTTTAGGATTTTGGGATCCCCCATGACTTTAAAAAAAAATGCAAAGATTCAACACCCCAACTTGTTTTAGCCAGAAACCTTGCACTGAAATTTAATAACTTAAGTTCTAAAGTTGAGGCCCTTGTGGGGCTGGATTACAACTTCTGATTCCTTGAAAAAACCTGGTACTTGGCCATGCCCAAAACCCTTTCATTGCCTTTGTCATGTCTCTCTTGATTTTTTCAATGTGGGGAGACACCAAAGAAAACAACATGGTAATATGTAATGGAGTGTAGTGGAAAGTAAGGGGAGAAGGACATAATTGACTCTTTAAAAGTGATCGTTCTTCCCATTATTTGCATTCCCTAAAAAATACCAGGTACAGAGGCCCTGCTGTTTTGTTCCAACTTCAAGTTTCCTCCTACTACTGGTATCCATCTGCCAAAAAATGGATTTGGGCCGGTATACAATTGCCATTGATCAAAAACGCTTTCGAAAAAGTTGGAGTGGGCTGATCCCCACGTTGGCCAGGTTCGATTGCCAAGGGATAAGTTCTCATTATGAAGTCATCCGCAGCTGCAAATATCCATCCCTTAGTCTAACTCGTGATATCCTGTTTCATCTTGTCATATCCCTTTGATAGTAAAGTCATTTCGAGGCTTAACCCCCCAGGTTTGCCGATTAAATCCTGATTTCTGGTGCTGAAATCCACATGTCTGCTCAATTCTTGGTGTTGAATTCCAAGGAAAGTACACAATTACAGTAGGAGGTTTCAATCCGCAGAGACGTACTTGGTGATAGTGACCCCACGAAAGATAAAGTTGGTGAAATCAAATCCTAGACTAGTGATAAATTATATAAACATAAACCCTTGCTGAATCTCTTGTCGGGGGGTAGTATATTATCTTTAATCAACAATCAGCCATAATTCTGCATAAATCCGGATAATTAATATCATCAACAATCAACCAGAATTCTAAATTATATGATAATATCCCTATTTTCCCTATTTGTTGCTGCTTTAAAAAAACAAAAAACACGTTGGTTGGTACTGTACCACGACAGTGTGCACCCCTCGTCTCTGCCAGCAAGGCCTTCTCCTGTTCCGCGCCCTTCTCTATGACGGAGGTGAAATCCTTTCCAGGGGCCTGAAGCTATGTGGGGCTACATGTATTTGTATCGACGGCACACTATATCATATATATATATATATACATATACTAATACACATATTGTGTATACATATATGAAAACATATTATATAAGGGCCGATATTTCTGCTTTCAAGCCATGCCAAAAATATAAGTGATTTCGTGTAATCGCCTCCTGATTATTGAAATAAAAAAGCCGCCAGCCATACGTGAGTGTATATATTGTATATACCTGGATGACCATTCGTACTACGAAAGAGTACCCTACCAGCGTTTCGAAATTGATTTCATGAATGTCCATATATATATATACATATATATTATCCTTACATACGTGTATACATGATACATATATACATACGTACATATACACATCATGTTACATGATGCGGATATGAGTATGTGCTAGTAACATGTATATATGAGTGTTTATGAATATGAACCAAAGGGGGCACAGGAGAAATTTCACACATCCATGCCGGTAGAAAGCCCCAAACATATATACAATCAATTTCAACCATTAGCCCGGCAGGGGGTTGGCGGACCAAAAACAAAGGTATATCTATCAGCTTACAAGACATGGTCTTCCATTTAAAATGCCCAACAACTCATTCTCCATTGGCTATTTGATGCTATTTGTTTGTCCTATATTTTCTGGTCATGTTTGAGTGTTGCTGAGCATGCTGATTTTGACCAACATGGCTTGCCAGCCTCAACTTCCATGCTGTGGGCGACAGCTATGGTATCACCTGTCCAGTTTCAAACTGTTGGGGACCTTCTACAGGATTCGCTGGCTGTTCAAATGCGTTCAATCCCAAATGTAAGCATTTCCTGCAATTTGTCCCACTGTTCTGAAAGGGAATCAGAGGCACAGTCGAAGTGAGGGAACCAAAAATCCTAGTGGGTGATGATAATCATCAATCTCAGGAGGTTGAAGACACACCCTGGATCAATAGAGTTTTTAAGGATTCTCAGCAAATCATAAAAAAATAGCATTGTGTAAAAAATGAGTTTTTGATAAAAATTGGGCTAGGGAACTCTGAAGGAACCATTTACCACTTACCACTTAACCAAGTGCCTAGTGCAATTTCCCTTGGAAAACCTAGATAGTTGGCAACAATAATGTCCTTTTGGTAAAAATAGAGGGGCCGGTTTGGTATACCATCTATCATCATTTCCCTGTTGTTAAAGGGGTAAACAAACCCCTGTATTAATCAACCAACCAATGGGAAAGCTTTGCAGTTTTCCACATTGTGGGACCGCGCAACCACTTGAGGTATCACCACTTGTCACTTGAGTCTTGATGATTTGCCAGTGATATGTGAAAATTCATTAGTAATATTTATGTCCCATAGTTATCCCAAAAAAACATTGGTGATAAATGGCTCTAAGTGATAAACAAGTTCTCGATTTTGTCTGCACACCTTGGAAAAGGGGAGGTCCAAAACTAGAGGTAAATTGGGAGTCGTAAAAATTGCCACCAGTTTGTTTCAAGATGTCTCAAAAGTTTGTGTTTTTTTTCTCAAATGTCTCAATAGTTATAAAAAGTGCACTTTTTCACTTATCTCATACGAGTATCTCTTCAAATTCACTTTACATGATGATGTCTTCTCAAAACTGTGTTTCTTGTGCTTTTTTTATTGTAGATGATCTGTCCACGTTTTCAAGGCCAGCATGATGATGCCAGGATGGTGATGAAGAAAATATATTGTTTCTGACTTTTGGGGAACTGGGTCGAAACATGTCGAAAACTGCATCCAGTACATATTTGTTTTTTGTATACAATATAATTTGAGAAACAAAACTATCATTCGCTAAACCCTTCTGATCTACAGTGTGTCTTTGCACTCCTGATAAACATCCCTTTATATTGGTTGGTTGATATGGATTCCCCACTCATGGATGGTGATATTCCCCAATATTCTGTATTAGTATGCATTAGTAGAGTCCCCGAACTCATCCTCAACCAGTAAGGGCTCTTGAACACTTGCGAAGTAACACTCCTTTTGCAGCTTCAGCAGATACCATAGATCTGGCGAAAAAGCTCTGAATGACGATGGTCAACGTCTGTGCACCCATTGGTTTTAAAGGTCGTCATAGCCCAGGAGTAAACCCATCTCCTTGGTTCACCAAGGCAGGATTTTTCACCACCCATCTCGGCCATGCCATGCCTGGAAAACGTCCGTGCCATCCGTGCCGTCGAGGCCAGCTAAAGCCAAAGACAGCCAGCATGAAGTACCCGACTTCCCCGAATTCTTTCGATAGAAAACACACCTGGTTTCCAGGGCTGTGGCTGTTGGGCTGTTGATAAACCTGAAAAAAATAAATAAATAAAATGAATCTAAAACCCAAAAAGCCTGAGATCAATCGTAAGCTACCTCCAAAAAAACAGATGCGAACCCATCGAGTGTTTCGTGGTATACCAGATTCCGAATCTGGGTAGATTGGATATGGTATGGGTTTATCCAAAAAATTGACACCCCAAAATACTGGGCTATTTATCATCATGTGACCAATTGAAATTGCAGTAAATGGGGCGGAATGATATGGTATTATCCCATTTTTGACAAGCCATCCCTGGGCTTCCAAATGCTTCCCAGACCATCAAAACAATTGTTGATTGATCCTTATAGTCTAGAATTTTTAGACAATGGGGTGTCCAGCAACAATCAAGAAACAACAGCTGAGCGGTGCCGAGAACCCTATATAATTTGTTTCTACTCCTACATGTCTTCCTCGCCGTCTTCTGTGCTGCTTCCGCGACCACAGTTTTAGCTTCCGCGGATGATTGGTAAGTTGATTCTGCTTCCGCTTCCGCGAAAAGAAGCTCATGAAGATCATAAGTTGAATAAACCTTGCTTAGAAACTGATTGACTTTGATTGTGTAGAATAGTATAGGTGATTGGGCACCTGTCCACGGCAGGTGGGGAAGACAAGGCTCGGCTTCCACGGAGCTTCCACGGAGCTTCTGCGAAGCTTCCGTGGATTTCTGGGCCAAAACGGGACCAAAACATTGCGTACCCAGCGAAACCGTCTTGGAATCTTTGTTGGTCCATGACTGCTTGCTGCTCCAACTGTTCCACGGCGGGTCCAAGCCCCGATGACAGCTGACTCCGCGAGGCATTTTTCACACCAATCGCATCAACCTCAAACGTATGATAGGTTACTCATTGAATTCGTCTTCCGCGGCCCTTCCGCGATCGGACGATCAGCTTCCGCTTCAGCAAGCGCTTCTGCGGACGCGGGTTGCACTTCCGCGGGCCCAACTTAGTTTCATCCCCATATAACTTTCTTGCTTGGATGTTTTTGATGCTGCTCAGCTGTGTTTGGAAGGTCAGGACAATATAATAGACAATTCCATTCTAGAAGCTTTACTCTAATGTTGATGTGTTCACGTTTGAGGTCCCAATTTCCTCATCTTTTCTACTCAGTGCGTTGCGAGCCGCTCCATGTGAAACGTGAAATGCTGCCCATCACGGGGCGCATCTGCGCACAGCGGGGGCAGATTCTGGGTGAAACAACGCCGAAGCTTTCAACAGAGATTCGTGCCATGATGTTTGACTATGTTAGGCTATGTATGTTTTGTTCATATATCTATATGTTTCATGTGTGCTTGGCACTTGGCAACATGTGAAAGGATGATGTTTTTCAAAGGGTAATTGTTTATTGTAACTTGCCGATGAAGATAAAGATAGATGTTTCACCATCATAAAAAAATGATTCTTGAGCGTGAGTTGTCCACAGTTTTCACATGTGTTGATCATGTTAAAGGTTTAAAGTTTAAGTTGCTATTCCGATGTCCATAAACTATAGATATATCTATCACAAACCCAAAGTCCTAAGTGTTTTTTGTGTGTTACAAACCATCTAAACCACTAACGAACTGGGGTTCTCCATCCACTGAGGAATGGACATCTGGTCGCTCAGCCGTCCTGTGGGGACTCATCCTGCAGGGATCACAAAAGGTGGCCCCGTCAGCCGGTAGCCGTCCTGTGGCCCCGTGGTTGACTTATTTGCTTTGGTTAAGTGTTGGGTTTATGGGGGGTACTGAATATAAGATCATATAATGATATATATATATATATATATGTATACATATATATATGCATGTATGTATATGTATATGTATATGCACATGTCTATGGATATGTATATATGTATATGCATATATATATATATATACATATCTATATATATATATACATGTATATATGCATATGTATATATATATATATATATATATGTATATATGTATGTATATTATATATGTATAATTATACTTAATAAACATTAATGAGGTTAATGAACCCTTAGAACTGGGGCTGGCCCTGGTCACGGCTTGGAATTTTTCTCCCAGGTCATCCCACATATCATCCGCAATTTCCAGCCTGGAGAGCTAGTGATAAGTGCCTCACAACGGCTGCGAACCCCCGAATTTCGAATCGAATCCAGAAATCGAGCGACATTTATCGAATGGTCAAAGTGTGATGATATGTATCTCATCGTCCAAATCCAGAAGGGCGATATTTTTGGTGCTCAGATTGTTTTCAGGGTCGGTTACCACGCACAGTTCTGGGGTGAAACAACATGAAACAACCCTGAGAGAAAAGGAGAAAAAAAACGACCCAGTTGCGTACACGTGGGAAACTCAGAAACTCATAATATGTATGTATGTATGTATATATATATCATATTTATATATATATGATATATATATACAATTATATCATATATTATGATATATATATATATATATTATAGTTAGATGATATATATATATAGATATATACACAACCCGTATTGGGAAAAATGGAAATCTGAATTTCAGTCTACATGGGCAAATGGGGACAAGAACATACAAAGGCCCTCTGGTAATCTGTCCATTATTCCCACTGCCGATGATGTTCACATTGGGCAAACAAAATGACGATGAGTTAAGCAGTGGATTAAGAATAATTTATAACAAATCAAAATATATACATACATTATCATATATATATATATATTATTATATTCTACATAATTTATATATGTAAAATTTAATCAGTTGATATGAGTTGCACATGATTCCAAACATTTGACCAACGAAATCCCCATCTCCGTGGTACGGAAAAATCCCCCGGGCCGCCGCGCCGCCGTCCAGGTTCATGGCGTGTCGGAAGTTGCGATACGCAGGGGACCTGGGCCGCGTCTCGAATGTCCGATTTTCTTGGGTGAATGTTGGTGAATATTATGGAAAATGTTGGTTCTGTCATGGTTTTTTCAGATGGGTTACAACATGTTATGGAAAGAAAATGTTACCATGTTATGTTTTTTTCATGTTGGTTATGCTGGAAAATGTTCAATGATATGTTCAGCCCCATGTTCACAATGGCTGGCGCATGGTGGTACCATCCAAAATTGGAGGGTTTCATGGCGATGGATTCCCCATGATGACATATTAATCATATTATAGGGGTTTCCATAAATATGGAAAAACCTATAAAGTGCATGAGAACTGGGGTACCCCTATTTCGGGAAAGCTCCATTTGGGGGGCAATGAGTTCTGTCTTCAAAAGATGGGATAACCACTGATATTTTTAATCGTGAGATAGGCTTATCCCACGGGATCAGATGGGATAAGCAATGATTAGTTCATTAATGATGGCTAGCCTAGTCGCCTAGTCATATCATGTTTAATGATGTCGGCTAGCTGAGATCGGCATGGATCCTCTGTTGGGACGCACTACCCACCGTAAGAGTGGGCCGCCCGTCGAATTTAGATGAATTCCGTCTTAAAAAGCGACATGATTGAACCAATCATGGTATGGAAATGTATGGAACATGAAAGAAATATATATATATATAACTGTCATTTACATTCATTTACCATCAATTGCCATCAGCAAGAACCCAAAAAAACATAAATCCCAAGGTCCGGAATCCACGGGTTGGATCAGATGCCGCAAGTCCTTCCTCACTCTTGCTGGTAACAAGAAAGGTCAGTATTAGCTCAAAGCCCAACATTCGTGGTCTCTGTTCTATCAAGCTGTATACCCATGGTTGTTGATTGTATCACTGTGTCCCAATATATCCCAATCAAAATTCATGAAGCTTCATTTCATGAAGTACCCCTGGGTTTGTTTCTATAACCAGAACTGGTGCTGAAATAATGGTCCTATAGTTGCCACGAAGGAAGGAGATGCGTAAAGAGTGACCCCCCAAACCCAAGGGATTCTCAAAGGAAGTTCCAGTGGAGTCCAATTTGGAGGATCAGCTCACTTAGTAACTGGTTTTTTCGGCGCCCAGTAAGTCACAGAAAATCCCATCCCCCATTGTCTCCATTCATCTTGAACAACCCTTCTATCCCAGTCATACCTGGTTTCATCCCTTACAGCATTCTTTCTTCCAGTGACGCCATCCGCGTCACATCCACATCCCAGAAAAAAAAAAAAAAAACATGGTGCCCAGACAACTCTGGGCGCAGTTGTCCTTGGTCTTCCGGACCTGAATTTTCAACAGCGAGATGATGAAAATGGACCTTTTTTTTTTCAGGTCAGCCTATGGGAGATCCAAAAAAAAGATCAACCTATGGGAATCGGGATTCTAAAAAAATAGACGTACCATTCATAACAATAGTAACCATTAATTTAAGTATTAACCACTATTATAACCATCATTCAACCATGAATGACTCATATTATTTGGGAGACGTACCCATTGGTTCAGCCATCGTCAGCCGCACGCGGCCGCACCTCGTGGGGTCGTCTCGCTGGGGCCTGCGATGGCACCACGATTCAACTTCTCATTGAACAAAATCCATTCACATTGATGGTGAATGATGGTATAATAGTGGTGAATGATGGTTATTGATGGTGAATGATGGTATAATAGTGGTGAATGATGGTTATTGATGGTGAATGATGGTATAATAGTGGTGAATGATGGTT
>Ga0126342_10010061_pt1 | contig 16923 bp, 22 predicted proteins | sample Cyp1metagenome_FD_92528 | JGI IMG/M metagenome (GOLD analysis project Ga0126342, IMG submission 92528) | Coral microbial communities from Lord Howe Island, Old Settlement Bay, Australia - Cyphastrea 1 metagenome | ecosystem: Host-associated > Invertebrates > Cnidaria > Coral ... | reverse complement strand
TAAGGTACATAGCATTTTGTAGAGGGGTACATTCTTTGAATGACCCTTTTTGTAGAGGGGTACCCTGGGTCCACTACACAATGGCCAGCCCTGACCCCACCCCCCTATTTTTAAGGAGGATCCTCATTGTATATCACTGTACATCCCTATTAATTACATCCCATTATATTTTACATTACTATATAAATAAATAAATCAATATATATATATTATACAAATAACTAACTAACTAACTAAATATATTAATTAATTGATTACTTACTTACTTACTTACTTACTTACTTACTTACTTAATTACTTAATTACTTAATTAATTAATTAATTAAATAATTAATTAATTAATTAAATAATTAATTAATTAATTAATTAATACACACACACACACATATCCTTACTATATGTCAATGATACCATCACTTGTCTTAAATCACATTAAATCCACATGTTTCTTTGCCGGGCAGCTCGGGCCGACTGAGGCGCCCATCTCAGGTCATTTTGAGTCCGGCCATTTGGCCGCCATCATGGGGCCATCAGGGTGTGGCAAGACCACGCTACTGGACGCTTGGCTTTCGCAAAATGGGGCATTTCTGGAAGCAAACTTAGGCATCAACAGTTCAGAAATGGGGATTTCATGGAATTTCATGGGGATTTCATGGGATACCAAAAATCATGGGATACCAACATTTCAACCAATAAACATGGAGATTTTTGATGTGGAAACACTGCGGATTCAACCAGTATGCGTAGGGATTTACGACAAGCGTTAGGAGTGATGAACTCAACCAACTGAGCGTGATAGATGTCATTACTAGCCAGCAAACCCCAGTTATAAGTTGGTATAAGTTGGTTTATATGCCCATTAAATCCCATTAATATGCCCATTACGTCATTAAGTACATATATATATATACCATGAGAATCCATGACACCTAGTTATGAGAGTTGCCGTTGTGTTGCCGGGCAGAAGCCAAGGACATTTTGGCGGGGCAGATCCTTGGACTTGGTACGGCGCGCAGCTAGCCAGTATACATATTGTACATATTATATCATATTATTATGTATATATTATGTATATAATATGTATAATATAGATAGAACTTTAGGGCTAGTGGTGAAGCCCCACTTGGCCCATCGTCGGGTCTGTTTGGTGTTTCTTTCCGATCAACTTCAATGCAAAGCAGAAGATTTTAAGTGATAACGCATACTTCCGGATATTTGGTTGAAAAATCATCTTCCAAAGTGCCCCTCCTCGGAGATACCATGGCTGGGCCAGCTGACATGGCTGAGGAAGTCGGCTGCATATAGCGGCACGGTCCACTTTAATGGCCGTCCAAGAGATAAACTTTTTCCGAGGATCTCTGCTTATGTGCCCCAGGACCAGATAATGCTGGGCAGCAAATCTCCGAAAAGTCACGGTGACAAGCTGGAATACCTGGAATCAACATTGAAGATCTGATGCAAAGTTATCTATCACCAAGGGCGACTTGTATGCTTTGCAGATATCCAAAAAGATGCTCTGAATCTTGCAGGAAGATGTGATGCCAAAGTACTTGACGGTCTCCGAGGCAAGGCAACTGTCGGATTCACTATGAACCCGTGAAAAAGTAATGCTTTCAAGATTCAGAATAGTTTTTCGGAATGGTGAAGCCATATCACTACTCTCCCCCAACCAGAATTTCTTCATCTGCTTTCCATCTTCGCCAATCCCCAACCCCCAAGATCCCCCAAGCAGCATCAAGCAGCACTGCCGGCACTGAGGCCGTTGAGTTCAACGGCATGTTGAAGTTTGAACGCCCCTCCCTGGTGAGTCGCAAAATGGCACAGCAGTGGATCCTCCGACGGCTGGAGGTATTGGGCCTCATGGAGGTTAAGGACAGCAGTCACGCGTGGCGGGCGGGGAAAAGCCACGGAGAAAAGGAGGGGTTGGCGATGGCAAAAGGTGGCCAAATGATGTAGAGTTCATGGATTTTACAGATGGTTTGGAGATGTTTCCATACTTTTTTTTTAAAGAATCAGACGGTGATGTTTTCATGGTCATAATCATGTCATACCCTTTACTGGTGGTTATATATATATATACCGTATACCCATCATGGCTTTATAAACCAACGTTTCACCGGAATGTGGGATTTCAACAACCTACCACTTGGATATCTTGATTTTCCAGCCATTTCTGGGGATCTCTATGGGGATTTACCACTGGTGGCCACTGGGGGCACCGATGGATTTCCCAGGACACCTACATCGGCGACGCCACGTCGCTGCGTGGCATCTCGGGGGGCCAGAAGCGTCGCTTGTCCTTGGCCAAACGCTTGACCTCCGGCGCACAGGTGGGGAGGGAGGGGATGGGCACACTTGGTTAGGATTAGTATCTAAAATTATCTACCACTGTATATAGTGTATCTAACTATATATATATATTTATTTATATTCTAACTATATATATATATATATATATGTAGTTATGTAGATATATGTAATTATATAGATATACAGTGGATTAGTATCTAACTATATATCAATGGATTGGTTTAAGGGAAAATCTACAGGAAACTGGTCCCCCATCAAATATAGGGCTTTCCTGTAAGATTTATCTTAACCCATCCGTTGAATATAGTGGATAGAGTATATCCAATTGAGTACACTTTTTAGTTTTCCATGATTCAACACAATATATTGATAAGATTACATGATTAGTATATAATTTGGTGTTTCCTAAATGCCGATCCCCAGGTCCCCATAGGTTGCAATACTGAACTGAGATGATTTGGGTTACGGCAAAACCCCCTATTTAGGAAACCTCCAATTAGTATGTAATTGTGGTTATGATTAGTATAGATGATTAGTATATAACTATATAGTAGCCAATTGGGTACACTTATAGTTATCCACGATTTAAAACTGTATACTGATCCCAGTAGATATATAACTATTAATTAGTAATCACTAGCCGTAATTCCTTGTATGTATAGTATGTAATCAATATATCACTAAATTACTATTTGTCTGCTATGAATCAGTACATATTTAGTAGTTGAAAAGGTTTTTTTTTCGTGATTGGGTGAATTAGATTGGATTGTGATGATCATTTTTTCAGTCCGAAATAGCCATTTTTCATAGTTGGTGTCATCCAATCCAACTTGATGATCCCGTTGCCAACGATGGTGGAAAATCCCTATCTGATCCCATCCCCCGAAACCTCCTGGTGGATGTAGGGGATGAAACCACTAATATGACTGGGACCATAGCATGGTTTTATGACATTTGGGACTGAACAGGGATGGGATTATTTCCAGAATTATGTGCAACTGTAATGCGTAAACTATGATATGATAATCTATCTAGGGATAGGAGAGCTAAGAACTATGGGAACTATGGGTATCCATATTCTGTATTTTGAATTGGGGAGCCAAGGAGCTACTAAGAGTTTCCCAGTTGTTGGGTGACCATCTATTTCCAGTATATAGTGATGATAGTTGTAATGGCAATTCCATTGCACTTTTCCCAACGGTAATCTATTGGACCAGATAAATAGTTAGTCGTCCAATTCGGAAACCACTAGGAAGTTTCAAAAATAGGAAACCCATAGGAGCGGTTGGTTGTTGTGAATCACGGATGGCAGAGCGAATCCACTGATGGACCGAAAGGTGGTTGAAGTTGTGTTTTTTGGAGTGGTTGCAATGGTTCCAGTGGTCACCTCACCCACAACTGCTGGATGAAGTGTGGTGCAGTGCAGTTGTAGTTGTAGTATGTTGTAGTTGTAGTGTGGTGTTGTAGTTGTAATGATTGTAATGTGTAATAAGTGTGGTGTAGTTGCAGTTGTAGTTGTAGTTGTGGTGTGGTGTAATTAGTGTAGTGCATTGTAGTGTACTGTATTGTAGTGTACTGTAGTGTTGTGGTATAGTGTAGTGCAGTCTAGTGTAGTGTAAGGTAGTGTAGTTGTAGCTGTAGTTGTAGCTGTAGTGTGGTGTAGTGTCGTGTGGTGCAATTTAGTGGTAGTTACAATTGTAGTTGCAGTTGCAGTTGTAGCGTAATGTAGTGCAATTAGTGTAGTGTAGTGTAGCGTAGCGTAGCGTAGCGTGGTGTAGTGTAGTGTAGTGTTGTGCAATGTAGTGTAGTGTAGTTGGAGTTGCATTTGTATGTCTAGTTGTGGTGTACTGCACTGGAATTAGTGCAGTGTAGTGTAATGTGGTGTAGTTGATATTGCTGTTGTAGCTGTGGTAGTAGCATTTGTTGTAGTTGTAGTGCAATTAGTGTAGTGTAGTGCAATTAGTGTAGTGTAGCGCAATTAGATGTAAAAATTGTAGTGTAGTGTAGTATAGTGTAATTAGTGTGGTGTAATTCCCCACATCTTTGTGTGGGGTTCTTTTTTGGTTCTGCACTCCCGCTACCTCCGGCCCTCCTCCCGCCGCCTCCTCTCCACCTCCTCCTCCACACACAACTTGTCCACACACAACTTTCTCACACACAACTTGTCCACACACAACTTGTCCACACACAACTTGCTCACACACAACTTGCTCCTCCACAACTTGCTCCTCCACAACTTGCTCACACAACTTGCTCACACACAACTTACTCACACACAACTTGTCCACACACAACTTGTACACACAACTTGTCCACACACAACTTGTCCACACACAACTTGCTCACACACAACTTGCTCACACAACTTACTCACACACAACTTGTCCACACACAACTTGCTCACACACAACTTGTACACGCACGACTTGCTCACACACCACTTCTCCACAGACAACTTGCTCCAACACAACTTGTCCACACACAACCTTCTCACACACAACTTACTCACACACAACTTGACAACTTCTCATACACAACTTACTCACACACAACTTGACAACCGTCACTTTGCGTGGCAGGCGTGGCCCTTGGTGACATCCACCTTCACTTTGCGTGGCAGGCGTGGCACTTATGGCACTGGGCTGGCACTGGTGGCGTGCTTGGTTGCCAGATGACGCCGTGGACGCCGCGGCTAATTTCCGTGGCAGGCGTGGCACTCGGCGACATGGACGTGCATCCTGCGTGGCAGGTGTGGGACTTGGTGACATCGACCGTCACTGCGCATGGCAGGCGTGGCACTTATGGCACTGGGCTGGCTCTGGCGCGCTTGGTTCCCAGATGACGCTGTGGACGCCGCGGCTTTTTGCGTGGCAGGCGTGGCACTCGGTGACATCCACCTTCACTTTGCATGGCAGGCATGGCACTTGGTGACATCGACCGTCACTTTGCGTGGCAGGCGCGGCACTGATGGCACTGGGCTGGCTCTGGTGGCGCGCTTGGTTCCCAGATGACGCCGTGGACGCCGCGGCTTTTTGCGTGGCAGGCGTGGCACTCGGTGACATCCACCTTTACTTTGCGTGGCAGGCGTGGCACTTGGTGACATCGACCGTCACTTTGCGCGGCAGGCGTAGCACTGATGGCGCTGGGCTGGCTCTGGTGGCGCGCTTGGTTCCCAGATGACGCCGTGGACGCCGCGGCTTTTTGCGTGGCAGGCGTGGCACTTCTGGCACTGGGCTGGCTCTGGTGGCGCGCTTGGTTCCCAGATGACGCATCACACACACAACTTACTCACACACGGGTTCCTTGTTGCACATGCCAATCCTTCACCATCTCTTTTCTCTTTCCTGCATTTCCATGCTTTTCCCATGCCATCTTTAACTTTCTTTTGCTGCTTGTTGGAAGAAGTTGACATGTGGGGTTATCCGGTCCTTTAATTGTTTTCTTTTTTAAATTTCAGTGCGATAAACAATTTCTATCAATTTCTGCAACCTGTATCATCATGGAATACTTTTACTGCAGGGAGAGATTGGGACGTGTCGAATTTGGTTTTGTTGTTTTGTCAGTGGCGCACAGGTGCGACTCTTGTCAAAGACAAATACGGGAACTTTTGCTGCGCAATGGATGGTGTCTGATTACAATCTGCTGGGAACTCAAAAGCACTCTCACCTGTCTTTGTTTTCTCTGCTACCTTTCTATACCCTGGTAGCTTTCCTTGGTAGCCTCCAACAGCGGTGTTGGACCTTGTGATAAGTCTGATATCAACTGGTGATTTTCCAGCTGCTAGCTAGTCAAAACACATCACAAAAAGGAAAAACGGATGAACCACTCTGGAAACTGCTTGACTTTCCAGGTTCGAAAGTGGCAAGCCGGTGCCTAGCTCAGACCCATCCAGCTCCAGCTTTCACACAGCGGCTGCTAGTTGAGGTGCCCGACAGCACCTTCTGGGTGGTGGAAATGATCCCTGGTGTCTCTGAGATGCGGGCTTGCAGCTCAGCAACTTGCGAATATGGTGTATTGTCACTGGCTATCACTGACTATCACCTCCGGAAATCGGATGCTTTGAACAGACTCTGTATCCTGTCCTCCTTTTCAGACACCATTTGCCAGTTGCAGGACATGAGCAGGTATCTGCGTCAGAACAGGCAAGGTTTTTGGTTCTGAGAGAAGCGATTTTCTGGATTTCTAGCTTCATAGACAAACTGCAATCCGTTTGTCAAGCTGCACTTGGGCTCTCAAGAAAGTTCAGGTATTGGGCATCCTTCAATCGGCCCTTCTTCGGGAAGACCCGAGAGCTGCCAGGCTGGACGACAGGGAAAGCGAGCACACTGGATTCCCGGACAATTCTGAGGTAGAGCTGGCTGCGTTGCTTGTTGACAGAAAGGGGTACTTTCTGTCTTCCGCCCTGATTTGACCAGATTTAAGATTCTTGTTTTCAAGGATGGCATGAGAAAGGTGATTCATAGTTAGCGGTGGAGAAGTTAGGTGACTGTGACCTGATGCTTTGCTGAAGGCTTTAGCAATGCTGAGCGTACCCATGGAGCGCTCTATTCATACCAGGTGCCGGGACAGAGGGACACTATTCCACTCAACAAAGCTAGCGGCAGCGGGACCGTAGCGAACCGAAGGTTTTATCTAGGCTTAGCTAGGCATTTTTTGAGCACATTGATAGCTTCAGCTGTTGCTGGTAGATATGATATTGAGATTCCTAAGTTCCGTCTGATAGCTTTGTGGAGGTGAAAGGTGTTGTGACGTTGGCTTTGTTTTGCTGCATGGCTTGCTGCTAGGGCAACCCTCGTGCTGTGGCCTTCCAATTGGTTGCACCTACCATCAATGTGCGGAGACCCAGGGGTTGGTGACTGGATGTCCGCAACAACTGCAATGAGTAGCGAGCTTTCCTCACGACAGCGCTGGTTGTTTGCCATCCCCTCTTGAGATGCTAGGATGTAGACTATTGACATCCATTATCCATTGACATCTAATTCGCACGGATGTAAACTGGTTGTTCCTTCTCTGTGTGAGGCCTTGCAAGAAATGCGGAATATCATGACGCAGAATTCGTATGCTCCCTCAGCTAGCTAAGAATGTATCATTCTTTTGCCACCGAAGCCAGCAGTCTTTTTTTGTTTGCAAACGAAGAGAAAGTGCAAGACCAAGGACTTCCCCCCACCTATAGGGTTCAAGTGCAAGATAACACCTGTTATGAGAGCTCAGGTACCCAGCAGGAGGTACTCCGAGTGACCCAGGACATCAGATTTCTGCGCGTTGGCACCTCAGTGGAATGATCAGAATTTGTGGCATTCACTGCAGGAACTTCAGTCAGTTTTTCTTCATATCATCTTGGTCTGAGAAATGACTTGATAAACTCGGTATGCTGATGTATGCTGCCGGAATTTGGCTGGCTTGGCAGGAATGGACCTTAGCCCCATCCTGAAGTTCCCCAACGGCGGCATTGACGCAAAGGCAGCCAACTCGGTCAGCTCATGTTTTTTGGGCCACTCGCTTCAGGGCACTGTCAAAACGCAGGTGGTGAACCGCTGCTTGCTGAAGAAGCTGCAGGCGCAGGTGATCAGTAGCCCCAGCGAGGGCCCTGGGTGACTCCGAGGACGGTATGGTCATTTGCTGTTGGGCAATGGGGTGAGAAAGACATTTCAATACATTTCATGAAATGGGACCCCATGCTATTGCTGTTTGCCTCACTATATACCGAGTTTTTGTACATTATCTGAGCCATTCCAAGATTCAAGGGTCTTGATTTTTCTGGTTTCTGGCTCTAAGCATCAAGCATATGTACTGTTTGTATACTACTGTCTTTTCTTTGTGTGGAAGATAGCCTAACAACAACCTGGCTGAGTACACGCAAAACCTCCTGAGCCAACTGCAGGCTCTTTTGTGCCCAAGGTAAAACAGTTGCTGCGCCACTCCGCCTGGGATTCATCCTGTGAATCTACAGGTTATGAGCCCAAGGTCGCTCAACTGAAAGCCATGTCGTGGAGTACAAGGACTATGTCAAGGCCTGTGGATGGTGAACTACAAGGAGGACAACAAGGGGACGGACGATCAAGGCCAAGGACATGGCGACGATCATGGCAGAGGGCAGGAACCAAACCCATTCTGGAGTGAAGAGGTGAGGGAAGAACACCTCTTGACCCAGGCAAGACCTAGAGGTCTACCGGATGAGACACCGAGTGAGAATCTGTTGGACCTTGACTTAGATGAGGACGAGTTGAGGACGGCAGGTGAGAGCACACCGCCAAGCTGGGAACCACTGGAAAACCAAGGCGGATCTCAGGGTGATGCAGTTGGGTCGCAATCAGTGCATGTGAGCGTTGGATGGCCTACGGGTGTTGCGACAAGAGGGACTTCAAGGAGTTTGAGTATAATGGGTTCCTATGGGATTCCAGACTGCAGTCACTATAGTTCAGGCTGACCTGGCAGAAGGTGGAACTGGTGAGCGGCAAGGGGGGCCAGCATGGGACTACTTGGGGGGACTCCAAGGCCGTGCTGGACGAGAACGGGGTCTTGGACAAGTTCAATTCTCTAAGGCGGAACAACTCGATGGACTTCGAGCCCGCGATGAACGAGAACGGAGTCTTGGACAAGTTCAAGATTCTAAGGCGGATCACCTTGATGGACTTTGAGGCCGCGATAGTGGAGTAAGAGGTTCTGAACAAGTTCAAGGACCTGAACAAGAGCTACCTCCAGCAAAAGTTCAGCGTTCCGGAGGTGAGCGGCGTGATGAGTTGGAGCGAGCAATAGAAAGGAAAATGGTTGAAGAGCTAATGCAACGAGTGGCAAAGCCGCAAGAGGAGAATGATGCTCTGAAGCAGCAGGGAACGCGTGCACCTGAAGAAGGAGTACGGCAACCTAAGAGGGAGCCAGTAGCTATGGTGGGACAGCGGTGCCACTGGGAACTCCGCCAATGATGCCAAGAGTACCGGATCTTCCGTTTTTGGGATCCCCGCGGAACTTGGAGAAGGAGGGATGGAACTTTGATGAGGTCTTTGTGCCCCCACCTCCACCTCTACCAAGGCCTTATGGAGGGTTTCCTGGCGGACGACATGGACAAAGGCAAGGCCAGGGACTCCAACAAGGTTGTGGAGATCGGCAAGATGATGTCCGACGAGGAGGTGGACCACGTGAGCCACTACCGGGACAGGATCAAGGTTTTGGACTTCAACGAGATGGCAATCAAGGAGGTCATCTCATCTACGTGGAGCCAATCAAGGACGTGAGGTTCACTTGCATGATGGGCCTCAGCAAGAGCAGATGTTTTGGGGTACGGTATGTGGGACAAGGTACAGGTACAACCCCAAGGACAAGATCACCGAACTCCAGTGGGACAAGCTCATGGAGGGGGTGAAGTGTTTTGGACCTCAGAACCGCCAGGGATGATTGGAAAATGAGGGAACCGAAGGGACAAGAACAAGGTCAACCTGCGGGACCTCATGGACAAGCAGTTGGACCATCAGTTGGTCATGGATGGGGAACAACAAGTGGGAAACGAACGGAAGAGTGACAATGAGCAGAAGTTGGCATGGCTTGAGGAAGAGGTCAAGAACCTGAGAGGGAATCAGAAGCCGCTGGATGGACCATACTGGAGCATGCCAGTGACCAAGGATAGAGGTCCACCTGCAGATCTTGGCCAACAACTTCCACAACAAGATGGTGGACCACTGCAAGATGCCAGAGATGCTCAACCTGAAGTGCGGTGCAATGTCCCAAAAACACTACCAGAGTTGAAGGATGTGACGGAACCTCAACCAGCATTGAGGGCAGGGGATTGGCTTAGTGAGTTGATGCCGCTGATCTCCAACGTGTCAGAAGGAGCAAGTGCATGGTGGACAGAAACATTACAGCAAGCGCATGAAGCCTTTGGTCGATGGTTAGCTGCAAGCCCCCTGGACAAGATGAGTGTTCAGCCAAACAGGAAGCAAGGGTGTTGACTATGCTTTCGACTGCAGTGCCGGCAGCGGTGAAACAGGAGGCAATCTCCACCATGCAGAGAGTTGACCTGCGTCCAGTTGATCTGCAGAGTCTTGAAGCAGTTTCAGCCGGGGTGGACTGAGTGAGACAGCTGGTCTTCTGAATATCTTCACAAAAGTTAGCCCAGCAAGAACGGCACTTGAAGCATCTGAGTCGCTACGTCAGTGGCAACGACAACTATTTCGTGCCCAAGAACTTGGACTTCAAGCCCCAGGGGTCGCTAACTGAGATGATGAAGCTGGTGCTTGGAAAAGACAAACAGGCGTCTTTCAGGGTCAACGCGCTCCGGATGAGAAACATGGTAGACGTGGCGCCGACACAGGCAACCATGCAGTCCCACTTGCAGTTGCTCCTTGCCGAGGCGGACCACTTGCCTCAGCACAGCGGCAAGGACACCCACAACTTTCACACCAGAAGCCAACCCGAAGTTGAAGGCTGTGGGCAATGTAGAGAAGGGCAACAAAGGCCAAGGGAAGACTGGAAGTTCACCTCAAGGACAGAAGGAGGTCCAGTCAACTCGACGAAGCCGTGCAGAAACTGGGGGACACAGGCAGGTTCCAAAGCTGGACGGACATGCAAGTTTGTGCACGACGCGAACAAGCTCACGGACCAGTACTCAAGATGCTATGTGTGCAGCAGCACTAAGCACATGGCGAAGCACTGTGATGCTGCTCCAGGTGGAAAAGGAGGCTCACCGACGAAGTCTGTGGCTGGCAAGCCCACAGGCAAGTGTAGGACAAAGAACATGAGTACAGGGGAAGTCCACAGATGGCAACACTTCCGAAAGCCAAGACAATGCACCGGTGACCCAACAGGTGGTTGAATCTTCAACAGGATGTGGCCATTTCTACTTCAACGTCATCGACAACAGCGCAAGCATCGACATTGAGCCCTACGACCTCGACGGGGGAGTCATGGAGGATGTCACAAAGCGGTTGAAAAGCTTACAGGTGACACAGGGAGAAGGACAAGGACCATGACGTCGAGTTTGCCAGGTTCGAAAACTTCAGCCACATGAAGAGATGACAACCCTACTTGAAGGAGGAGCTGCGCCGTACGCACTGTCTTCGTCAGGCTCAAGGTGAAGATGAATGGCAACAAGCACAGCCGGTGACAGTGAAGTTGGCGACAGGAGCAGTGGACTTTGCTGACAATGGAGGCGGTGCAAGCCATGATGCCAGTGAGCAAGATGCTGCAGACGGGCAGCAACATGATGTGGACCGAGGAGGAGTGCGTGGTGGAAAACGTAGAACAAACGTAGAACACCAACGACTACCAGTCACCATGTTCAAGGATGTCCGACGGTGAACAAGGAGTGCGGCGACATGCTGATGGATCTCATCGAGGCTGAAGAGAAGAAGAAAGCCAGAATAGCTGCAATCTTGGGGAAGGAAACCGAGCCCGAGACAGAGTATGATAAGAACGTAGCAGAAGTTCAGAGAATGTTTCCAGATGTTCCAGCCTACTTGGTTGAGAATGTGGCCTGTGACGGACAATGGAACCCAGATCGGTTGCCACGGAACAGAATAAAAAGAAGGGCAATCGAGACAGCAAAGTTTGTGTTACTTCACTTGTACCCAGGCGATGATGAGAAGACTTGGAAGCGACTGGAACGACGAAGCCATGGCGTAGAGGTGATCCAGGTGGAGCTCAAGAAGGGTGCAGGCATGCGGAACAACGACCTGATGGCCTACCTGGAGGAGCTGCAAAGCAGGTCGCATCGACCAATGTGACCTTGACCACTACGTGGACGCTATGGACAATTGAGGTTTGGACTGCGAGGCCTCAGCTTCGAATGCTCAAGCTGGTGAAGTTGACCAAGGGCAACAGGGCCGATGATGAGGAGTTGCACAAGGGATACAGTATGGGTTTCCAACCTTTTCGCAATGGCCAGAGACGCTACATGTGGTGGAAAACTGCAACCTCACAACGGTCAAGGTGGATCAGGGAAGCTTGGGGCATCCCACAACTAAGCCGACAACTTTGCTTACCGACATCGAAGCAATCAAAGGGTCGATGGATGGAAGACGCAAGGCCAACCTGAAAAGTGGCCGCAAGAACTTGAAAAGAGGATCCAGTTCTCCAAGGAATTTGCTACCTGGGCCGCCGGACTCAAGGGACTTCTCAGAATGGCAATTCGGAGGTTGTCACAAGAGGAGACGATGGTGAAGGCCCTGACCAGAAGTGGAAGGAACATGTCCGTGCCGACCATCTACATTTTCGAAACCACTGTGAAGTATGTCTTCGTGCTGCAGGAGCAGATCGGTACAGGAAGAGGCTTCAGTGCCAACATCCTTCTGTTTGTCAATGGACATTATGGGGCCATTTGCCCAAGGACAGGACCAGGAGTTGAAAGGACCAAGATATGGTCTTGTGGCGACATACACGGTGCTGATCGACAAGCATGGAGCTCCTCTACCACAAGGACTGGCGGGACTGCACCTGCCACACCAACAAGGATGAGACGTGGAGGATGACTTCATGCACGAGTACTTGACCCACTTCCTGAGGAAGATGAAGAGCCCCAACAGGAGCTGACCGAGGCCGAGATCAAACACAAGAAGTGCGTGAACGGCGATGGAGATTTTCCTTGCAGGACAGAATCTCAGAATGTCAAGAACCTGGCGTTCACGGTGCCTCTCAAGTCACGGCACAATGATGACCTGCTCCAAGCGGTGGCCAAGCTCTACGTCAAGACCAAGGTAATGGCACTCATACAGATAGAGCCAAAGAGTTTGGATCAAAGACCATGACTTGTTCCACACGATGAGTTCGGAAGTGAACCACAAGGCAATGCCAGAGCCGAGAGGGAGGTCAGAGAGTTGAAACAGAGGATGAGGAGTGCTGACAGAATCGAGGGCACCTACACATTTTTGGCTTCTCGCACTCCGAAATGTTGGAGAACAACGCCTACGGCGACAACTTCAGGCCTTGGGTGTTGCAACACCAGAACTCTGGCCGTTTGGGTTGAAGGCAATGGTCAAACAGAAGTTGTGGCAAAAACGAGATGACACGCTGAAGCATCCCATGCAGAAGCTCAGTTTTTTGGAACCAGCAGCCGACATGGCAACTACATCGCTTGGATACTATGCCCAGAGCGATGAGACAGGCAAGTTCTTCAGAGTCAAGGTCTTTGCAGATCAATCAGCCCTACAAGCTGAACCTGGTGATGCGCCACAGGGGGAGGATGAAGGACCTGGAGACCAACTTCTCTTGGAGATGACGGAGACCGACCTGAAAATCGACGACTGGATGATGATCAACAAGGTCCACAACAACCTGAAGAAGTACAACAAGCTCAAGCAGCTGACAACCTTCAAGCTCAAGATGCTGGAGTTCAGGTGGTGTCTTTGGCGAGATTGAAGAACCTCCACAAGGACCTCGAAGGATTGACATCACCAAGACAGGACTGTTGATGTACCCGCACTTGGAGATCAATGCAGTGTTGGAGGAGGTTGACGAAGGAAGACTTGCTTTGGGAATTGAAGAACCAACACCACCTGAGCAAGCCAAGAGGTGGAGGCTGTATGGTAAGGGTCCTGAAGTATGACCTCATCGCCCCAGGATCTTCAAGATCGATGCGACAGGTGGAGATCAAGCTCGACTACTAGGGGATGAAGAACATCGGCGAGTACAATGCGAAGAAGCAATTGAGCGTATGATGGTCAGCCAGCACAAGGAGCTCACCAGGTGGGTGCGTGATGTTATCGTGGAATCGAGGATGAGACAGTGTGTCCACAAGAAGTGAAATTGGCTTTGAATCCGAAGGAAGAGTTGAATCCGAAGGAAGAGTTGAACGCCATTGAGGACAACGTGGTTCAGATGGCAAATATGAGAAAGTTGGAGGTGGAAGCTGAACAACAAGTTCTACAGACCCGACTTGTGGCAGTGGATGAAGTTCGTCGGAATCTGGAAGAATGGAAACCAGTGTTTGAGGAGGAAACCAACAACCTCAAGATGACGGCAGTGGAAGCCATCAACGAGAACCAGTTCCAACAACTTCTCCAAGGAGACAAAGAGGTGGAATGCCTGCCGATGAAGGCGATTGCCACGTTGAAACCCCCTGCAAGGAAGAAGCGAAGAGTCGTGGTGTGTGGAAACTACGCCATGGAAAGGGAGAATGAGGAGTTAGCGCACGCTGCAAGTGGATGCGACTCATTGGCGATTCGCGCTATGGTATAGGAGCCACTGACGTGAAGGCCGCGTTCTTGCAGGCTCCTCGAAGAACCCAGATAACCAGGGTAACGCTTGGAGAGCCACCTTCACTGCTCAAGGCCATGAACATGGTGAAGCCTGAGACTAATCGAGTCGCCAGGAGATTTTCGGGGCAACATCGCGATGAACAACTTCCACATCTCCGATGGCGACATGCTGGACAAGAGTTCAGTTGGTGCACCAGAGAGTGAGGAACGGCATTGTGGTGGTGTACGTGGACGACATGCTGCTCCTTGGGGAGACCGAACAGGTCAAAGCAGTGGCCAATGCGGTGAAGTCACTCTGGGAATGCTCACCGTTGGAACTCCTGAATGAGAAGAAGGAGTTGCGCTTTTGCGGCATGGAACTGAGAAGGTACAAAAAAGGGGTGTTCCAGAGTCAAACGGGCTATCTGGTGGAGATGCTGAAGGGCTATGAGGTTCAAGGAGTGGAGGCGTACCCATTGCCTCTTGACTACGGGTTAAGTTACCAACCTGGGGATGACACGGACTACGCAGATGGCCAGCTACCACAAACAGCAGACAGACTGGTGATGTATATGCTGACATCTCCTATCCTCCTCCCTATGGGCAATACCGGTCAATACAAGGTGTTGCTGGGCAATGGACTGGCGAGACGTTGCTCGCTGGCTGCACTCATCGAGACGGTCAACAGCGACCAGCCGCTCCAGAAGCTCCTCTACGGTGACAGCAAGGCAGCTCTTTCAGCGACAGGGTTGGAAACCGGACCTTGGAGAACAAGGCACATGCGCATCAGAGCACATGCTTTGAGAGAAGCAGTCAGGAGACCAGAACTGGGATGGCGGGCATTGACACGACTGGCTGCGGATGAGGAGGAGTTGGGGCAGAAGAAGAAGGTTTTGCAACGGGACCCACAACACAAGGCTGCCGACGGAGGAGAACGAGATGGGCGGCCTGAGGCTGATAAAGAACCCCAGAAGAAGGAGAACAAACGCCAACACCAGCTGCAGGAGAACCTGAAAGTGAACGAACACCACAGCTGCCGATGCCGGCCACAAGGCCAGAGCGATCAAGGAGCCCAATTTTGGCTGAGGTGATGGACGAGGTAGTGAGAGGAGGTCCATCAAGTTCTACAACAAGCCCTCCGACAAAGGCAAGACCTACAACAAGGACTATGCCAACTACTTCGTCAAGGACTGCAATGTCATCGAACGATCTGATGGAGGACGAGACATCGGCCATCATCCCGGTGACTGAGAAAGGCCCAAACAAAGGGTTGTCCAAAGGCAAGGGCCGGTGGTGGTCAATACAGGAGGAGAGGTACGGACCAATGTACCGACGATGGATCCCCTTCAGTGAGAGTGCAATGTACCGACGATGGATCCCCTTCAGTGAGAGTGGTGACAGCGGCAATGACGAGGAGGAGATGCCGTCGACCCCTCCAGCCACCACAAGCAGCATGGGAGAACGGGAGCCAGGAGCTGAGCCACCAAGGAAAACTCAGCCCTGGCGAGAAATGGTGCAAAAGGGAGATGGATGGTGTTCGGTGGTCTATGACCCGGATAGCGTGTTGGACCCCGAGGGCCCCAACATCGAGCAGATCATACAGTCACTGCCGGTGCCAAGAGTGGTGCCACCTCCAGAACCGAGGACAAGGATGGAGGCTGCTCAGATGGTCATCACAGTGCCCAGACCAGATGGGTACCACACGGATGAAGATGGATGCACCTTCTCGCCCAGCCAGAGAAGTCCGTGAAGACCCAAACCATGGAGCCCCTCCTGGAGGATGGTACCAATGACAACAACCTGGGATCCTGGGATCAGAGGGCACCACCACCACCACCGCTCCACAACAAAGTGGAGGGAAAGGCTACAAAGGTGTTCCACTACGAGGAGGACCAGGGTTTCGAGCACAACCACGTCCTATGGTGAATGCCCATCACGTGGTGATGGGCCAGCCCTACATCCTCAGGGGCACCCAGAACACTATGAGCTACATGCAGATGCTCCAGATGCAGAGTGACAATGCAATGATGCGCCACTCAAGCTCAGATTCACCGCATGATGGGGCCCTATGCGCCAGGAAGATTCCCTGTTTTCTTGAGCCGACCACGGACACCTGGCACGGGCAGTCCGGCAGTGGACTATTCCCTGGAATTCACTATGAGACCTCCGAGACCTACGGCGACTACGGAAGAGACGCTGCGAGAGAGGCCAAGTTCTTCGACTCCAGCACCGCCACCGACTATGGAGACGACAACAACAACAGCAGCAGCAACAACAACACAACCACAACAACAACAACAACAACAACAACAACAACAACAACACCAACACCACCAACACCAACACCAACAACACCAACACCAACACCAACAACACCAACAACACCAACAACACCAACAACACCAACAACACCAACAACACCAACAACACCAACAACACCAACAACACC
>Ga0126342_10010060_pt1 | contig 16924 bp, 13 predicted proteins | sample Cyp1metagenome_FD_92528 | JGI IMG/M metagenome (GOLD analysis project Ga0126342, IMG submission 92528) | Coral microbial communities from Lord Howe Island, Old Settlement Bay, Australia - Cyphastrea 1 metagenome | ecosystem: Host-associated > Invertebrates > Cnidaria > Coral ... | reverse complement strand
TTCGTGAGAATGATCGGTGTTCGTAAGAAAGCACAGTCAGTGCTGCTGAGCACGATGCGTGCACGTTGCACACCAAAGTACACACTCCTGTCCCCTGCCCCAACTCAGCTGAAAAAATCTGGTAAAAACCGTTCATTTTCTTTCCTTGAGAACGATGCTGGTCACTGAGAGCGATTGCCGGCTGAGAATGGAGAATTTGTTTTTTCCCCCTCTGAAACGCAACACCCATTCCCACCGGGATCCTTCTGAGCCTTTTTTTTTGATCAAAAACGTCCGGGAAAAAAATTAGGCGATCGTCCACCAGAAACGATTCCTCTCATGAAAACAATAATTGGCCTACTGAGAACACAAACACTAGGTGAGAACGATGGGCCGGTTGGAATACCCATTGATGATGACCTCAGACCTGGTGGAACTTTTTTTGGAAGACACCCCCTTTGCAATGCAAAGTAACGCAAAGATTGATCAGTGTGCTGAAACAACAACCCGATGAAATTGGCCTAAGTAAGTGCGTGCTAAAAGCAACTACTATTGACAAAAAACTCTATGCTGCAGTTTCCCTACTCCCCCATGATGCGGCAGCTTCTCCATCTTGTGCCAAAAGAAAACGGTGGATTTATTCAAACATGACCCTTCGGAACGATCGCTGTTCTGACATGCGTTTTTCCCGTAAGAATGCGTTACCCAACATTAGATATATATATATATATATAAAAACATAAAATCATATAAACCACTATAAACCATATCTATATGTATACACATCAAATCATATAAACCACTATACACCGTATATATATATACCAATAAAATCATATAAACCACCCTATATATATATATAAGTATATACATATAAAATTATATAAACCACTAAAAACCATATATATATATAGTTATATATATACACATAAAATCATGTAAACCACTATAAACCATATAATTATATATATACACATAAAATCATATAAACCACTATTATATATATACATAAAATCATAAACCACTATAAACCATATATATATATATGTATACACATCAAATCATATAAACCACTAAAACCACACATAAATATATACCAATAAAATCATATAACCAACTATAATATATAAATAGATATATACACATAAAATTATATAAACCACTAACTAAAAACCATATATATATAAAATTATATATATACACATAAAATAATGTAAACCACTATAAACCATATATATATACATATAAAATCATAAACAAACACTATAAACCATATAATTATATATATACACATAAAATCAAATAAACCACTATAAACCATATAATTATATATATACACAATACACATAAAATCAAATAAACCACTATAAACCATATAATTATATATATACACATAAAATCAAATAAACCACTATAAACCATATAATTATATATCTATATATACATAAAATCATATAAACCACTATAAACGAATCTAAACCATTTCCATTTGATTCTTTGGGGATCGGGTTTTGGCTGTATATCAGACTCAGCTCCCAACATCTCCGACCTCCCAACTGACCCAGCCTGTGCTGTGAAGAAGAATCGGTTTGCATGCAAGCGCGAGGACGTTAACTCCTGGCGCTTGCTGACTCCCAACATCCCAAGGTCGGGAATCATCCCAGGATGGATCCAGGAAACACACTTCTTGAAATCACCAGTACTAGTCAACCATAGTCAACCACTTTTTTTCGATACAGACCTTGCTACAATCGATATGTATATATGGCGCCACTGAAGTGTTTTGTATATATTATATATATAGTCAATCATAGTCAACCATAGTCACCACTATTATCGATATATGTATACACTACTTTGGCGGCACTGAAGTATGTCCCTTTTTGTGTTTTGGGCTGATGCACTGGGGTCAAATGATCCCAGTGCAACGAAATCATGTTATGAATCCGGTTGCCTGAAAACAAGGCGTTGCCCCCATCCGTTTCAGGGTTGCCCATCAGTTTCCCTATTAAAATAAAATGGCCGTATAGATATATATATATATATTATTAATATTATTATTATATAATAATAATAATATCACATTATTATATGACATTGTATTGTTTTATAATTGAATAACACATATCATATTATATTTATGTTTATATTTATATGTATAATTATATAAATTATATGATATGAAATTATATAATATGATATGATATTATATTATACTGGTACTATATCATAACATGCATATACTATACCATAACATACGTATATCATATCATATCATATTATAGTAAAATATATCATCTTATCTTGATACTATACCATATCATACTATATCATGTTATATTAAATTATATTATATTTTACTATATTATGTAATATTGCTATGTTATATTTACCTTATATATATATATCATTATAAAAAGCAAATAGTGTTTCATTTGTGATATATATATATATATATGTATATATATGTATACATATATATATATATAATTATATATACATATGTATGTATATATATATATATATATATTTATTACATTTTGTATCTTTTACATATACACATGGTATACACACACCCATCAAACACCCACGTCCACGTTCTCCGGTTGCTTGTGGTTCCTCTCGATAGACTCCGCCCATGGTTGCAGATAGACGTTCAACGGTCGGATCAAAACCCTTGAGATCAAATACTCTCAGGGCCGCAAGCACCGGCTGGGTGCTGAAACTGAGCAGAGCCCCACTGAAAATATGGATCTGTCTGAAAATGGGATATCGAAAACACTCCCAAAGTGGCTATTTTGATTGGGGAAAATGCTGATTGACCTAATAGATTTAGGTTTTCCTCATTACCCAAAGGGCGGAACATCATACAAGAACTGAACATCATATATATCATACTTGAAACCACATTCCCTGTTAGCTTAATCCTAAAGGAAATTGTACAGGAAGCCCGCATACCACGTGTAATGTGGTAAACCCGATAATGATTATTCCGAATTATTCCCTACTGTAGATGGACACAATATTCAAACCCTGCAACCGACTCTGTGTTGAACCCTCCACCCCCCAAATCTCAACGTTTCGGTGGCTGTTAGCCAAAGTGACGTCATTAGGAGGGTTGATTTTTTTGTCCATTGGAGCTAACGCACCTCAATTCACATTAAGATGGAACTTTGGAATATTTTGTCCATCTACATCAGTATTCAATAGTATGTGGGTAAACACCATCCCCAAATGGCAATTAGTTGTTTATGGCATTTGGGTTTACCACTCTTTCAGTGCTTTCTCTAAATTTACCAAACAAATTCTTGCCACAGGCGATGCAAGTGCAGTTCAACAAACGAGAGCCCGTCCAAAAACAAGCCACATTGCTTTTTCATCATGAAACTGAAAAAAACGCTTCCAAAAAAAAAGTCCAAGTCCACCAAAAAGGAGCCAGGCTTCATAAAAAAACATGTTTTAAACCTAAACCGGTCCTAAAAAATGGCAATCTCTCCTGGTGATTTTTCAGGGATTTCTCGGATTGCCCATTGGATGATCATCATGCCTTGGAAAGACACACGCAAGCATCATATTGTCAGTTTTTTAAACTGCTTGGTGGTTAAAAAACTCATCTCAACTAATCATCCCAAGTATGGGTGAAAACACAATACATACCCTCTATCAAACCAATATATCCATTGAAAATTAGAATGTTTAGAAAGTCAACTATCTATAAATGAGTCATGTTCAATAGCTATATTAGTTTACCGGAGGGTATTTGAACCCCCCAACTAGGATATGATATACAAAAGCCAGAGGTTTTTGGGTCCCAGTCGCCGTCTGTTTTGGCATCGAGGATGGCCTCACAGGTCTGCGAAAAAAATGAGGAGGCCCCTCGGTGATTCTTTCCATTTACCCTCTAGCAAACTAACATAGCTATTGAATATGGCCATTTATAATGGATTTACGCATTAAAAATGGTGATTTCCCATAGTTACGTCAGTTTACCAGAGGGTACAGTTGTATGATGTAGTTGTATGATGTTACACGACTTAATGGAGATTTAATATCACTTTTTTGTGATATATCTATAGTATATCTTATTTCTAGTTACTGTTAAGGAGATTAATGACATTTAATGGGATTATGACTGGGATATCGAATTTGATGGTATTATGGATATCTCTATGGGATTATACCTCATATTGAAATTTAGTGGAGATTAAAAATATTATAACCATCCAAGGATCTAAACTTCAATTAATGGGGATGGAATATGATGATATTGGGATCTCATGGAATCAAGGATCGAATGGTAAAGGGGAATGCAATTGGGATAATACGATCAGGTTGGTGGTTTCAACCCCTCGGAAAAATATGAAAGTCAGTTGGGATTACTATTCCCAATATATGGAAAAATAAAATTCATGTTCCAAACCACCGACCAGCGATATACGATATATGGGTCTGTCTGAAACAGTGGAGACAGTGAGAGCAGGCATCAAATTGAGAGGTAGCCTATTCACAGACGTGCGCTCTGCTGCATCTGATTGCCATATCCAAGTGCGGAAAATCATCTTCCAAACCAAATACCCTCAGGTTATTTAACATAGCCATGGGAAATTTCCCATAGAAATAGATGGTTTACCTATAAAAAATGGTGATTTTCCATGGCTATGTTAGTCATAACCAGAGGGTAAATTGTGGGTTCCATTGGGTTCCACTTAAATTTAGGGCAGTGTGATGGACGGAACCGTGCTGACTGACCGTCTCCTCATGACGAGAGTAACTCGAAGCCGACAAAAATTCGGTGCCAGGAGTGCGGAAGCAGCCATGCAGCAATAAAACTCACTGGGTTGTATATGGGTTGGCCTGGGGTGATAATGACATGGAAAATACACTGTTAATAATGGATAATGATGATGGTTATTATGTGGTTAATGATGGTTAATAATAATCTGGTTGGTGGTTGAGCCCTACCCCTCTGAAAAATGATGGAGTTCGTCAGTTGGGATGATGACATTCCCAACTGAATGGAAAATAAATAATGTTTGAAACCACCAACCAGCTATCCATATTATCCAACAATAATCACATATATTATCCATATAATCCAACAATAGGAAAAAACATATATATGTAAAATCCCATGGTTTCCCAGAAAAAAAAAGATCTACAAATGTTGTGGCTTTTCCACATCCAGTGTTGGGTCCTATCAACCCTGCATTCAGATTGATATTGACATGGATCCCCCGAATTAAACAACAAAGGGTTTATCAATCGGCTGTTAAGACTATTTGGTGCTTCATCCTATACTATATGCTTAGTAGGCCAGTATACCTTATCTTAAAAGTTGGGTACGCTTGATCCACTTGTGAGTTGGTGCCATAATCTATTACTCAATGGAGTGAGCCATCAAGTATATCATATACTACAGTCATGGCTTCAGTCGGGCCATTTTGGGAATGATTGGTTGGAGGAACTCTTTACCGTTAGATTTAGTAGGCGTTTAAGCTCTTCTGCATCATTTTTTTACGAGGATGACATGATAGGGGGCTACAAATTAAACAACATGTGCAGCAACACTACGACTTTTAATTAAAATTGCCATGTTCAGCTCTAGGGGTCGTTTTCATAGTTCACCAGAATCGAATCATACCGTAAACATGGAGAAACACTAACACATCGGCCAGAAGTAAGGTCATTTTGGGATAGGTACCCCTACTACCCATGTCGACGCTGTTGCCTGACGCTTCCCCACTCAAAACATCAGATTCGGCATAAAATGGGTTATATATGGTTATATTCTCATTCCTTTCCACTGTTAACATTCTCACTTAATTGGTCAAATAATATAGCCATAAAATGGTTGTACCATGTTGTACCCTATTTGGTAACCTTAACAGTTTACTACGAAAAAAAACACTTTGTTAATAGGTAAATCATCTCTAAATGGTCCATTTTCGCTATGTTAGTCTACTGGAGGGTATGTCATCCACCGCACCGCTGGGCAGCAGCGACCCTGCTGTGAAACTGGGCGTCGCATCGTCCTTCGTGACCACCTGCATGCAAAAGGGACGACAAAGATGATCAAACCAACAAAGGCAGGAAAATATCAATTTATCAATGATGAATCTATGGATACCACCATTTGATGATATGTTTAATATCATGGGGAGGTAATATTTTTTGAGAGACATATGTGACAAGACCAACAGTATGAGATGGAAAAAAAAACACATGGGAGTTTGCAGCGATCGCTGGTCGATGGTAAAACAACCCGGCTGCGACCGTCAGTTGTGGCCTGAAATACCCATGATTTTGATGGTTGCACATGCTGGTTGGCGTTGCAGTAGCCATCTTGAAGAATATGAAAGTCAATAGGAAGGATTGTTCCATATATTATGGAAAACAAAAGTCATGTTCCAAACCACCAACCAGCATGGGGTTTTCATTACAGAAATGGGGTGACGTCCAACATCGTCCAACGCAAGGTTTGGATAGTCATTTTTTTTCATGTCGGGATTTTGATACACCAAGTGACCCGGCCACGTGAGATCTGGGTGACCCTGCCACGAAATAGGACTTGAACTGCTCCAGCAACAGCTTCTGACCGTCCAGGGGCATCGCTGACATGTTCCCCTCATCCGGATCGTAGGCAAAGACCGCATCAGGTTTGGCCACCAACAGAGCCTGGCCGTAGAAAAATCGGGTGAAACCAGTGAAACCAGGGGACCATGGATGGTATGGTCCCGTCCTATTGTGGCTATATGCTTGGGGTTTCACCTTCGAATCCCATCCCTTTTTAGCCTCAAACAGCCCCCAGTTAGTATGGTACATCTGTTAGTATCGACAAAGCCATGGTTTTTTCAAGGGGTCCCAGAGGGTCTTTCATGTGGGATGGGATGATTATCCTGATGACGACGACAATACCGACGAGGATATGATTATGATGGTGATGATGATGATGATGATGGTGGTGGTGATGGTGGTGGTGATGGTGATGTGATGCTGCAAGAATCAAGGGAAATTCAGCTAACCCCCAAAAGTGACTGCCCGGGGGGGGGCTTGGCTTTGCTGCGGTTGAATAGGCATGCCATGCAAGCTACTTCCAAGATACATTTTTTGTCACCGTGACACCTGTTAATTTGATACACTGCTTTTGTTGAATCATACTAGCATATACTAGCGTATTTTATATGTTGTTAGATAGTGTCAGATATTTGGAAAATACTGTGCTATGCATTGTTACATGTTGCTATCATATTTGTTGCATACACCCACTGTTGCAACCACTGTTGGTCCATATCCCCTCCCGCACTCTCAATCCAAGCAACGTTCATTCCCGGAAAGGGGCAGCTACACATCGGCAAGGAGCCGCCGGCCGCATCCAAATTCAGCATGCGGATCTCCTACCGCTGAGAAAATCGTCGTAGGGATTTGTTTTCCACTGAAAGACACCAGGGGAGCATAGATGAAATATGATGAAATCAGTTTAACATAGTTGAATGTTTTGTTTGCTTAAATGGCAGTGTGTCAAAACCAATAGTACCCCTGTAGTTCACATCAAAATAGCTGGGATTTATGGATGTGAATAACCCACTAAAAATGGTAATAATAGGTATTGATCCATACCCAAATCAGTTTACCCTCCCTCCCCCAACTAAACATAGACCCTGCCACAAGTTGAGGGTTGGAAGATGAGTTTCCGCCAAAGTTGGCTATGTTGAGGGTCATGGAAACATTTTTGTTGGTCGAGAGTGTGGAAACATCATATTTTCATATATGTTCCATCACTTTCTATCACTTCCCCAGCATTTTCAAGCCCAGCCAGCTAGGACTTCTTCAGACTTTTCCCAGAAAAAATGTGCCCAGAGATTTTTCCCAACAGTTTCCCTCTCGACGCCTGGCTGGTGACGTTGCCGCCTTCCCAAACTCGCCAGGAACAAACCTCAGCGCAGCGGAAATCTTTGGACAAGTCCGATTTCGGCTGATCAAATGGCTGCGTAAAACTCTTAGGAAAAACTACCGGAAATCCTGTTTATAACGAGTACTCTCAAAATATAGGGATCTCCGGTTTCAATATATCACTAAAACCAATTCTGGGAGTATATTCTCAATATTCTAAAAGCAATTCAAACTTTTCCAGGAACTTCTATGGGGTGAAAACCCTGGCCCTGGCTCCAAGACGGACAGCTCAAAAATCGACTGGGAAGATGGACAGCTCAGATCCAAGTAATGTCAACCCCGGATTAATAAACCATGGTTTATTACCCTCTGGTAAACTAACATAGCTATTGAAAATGGCCATTTATAGTGAGTTTTCCCATTAAAAATGGTGATTTTCCATAGCTATGTTAAATTACCAGAGGGTAATTGTGGGGGTACCCTCCAAAGAGTCACAATATGATACATAAATGGTATCCCCCCCAAATAGTCACAGCCGTAAACGGGGTTTATTAATCCAGGGTTGACATTACACATTAGAATTTGCAGAAAGCATTGAACCATCCCCTTGAACTTGGAAGCCTTGCTGTTTCCTGGCCATGTCTTCACCCAGAATTGTGGGTTTTTCAAGGAACATAGCCCCAGGAAATCCCCGTGAAAATCAATGGAAACCCCGTAAAATGGAAAAACGTGTCGATGCTGTATTGAATGGCTTGTAAATTTGCTATGCTTGCCACATACTGGCCATTAATGACGCATAACTTACATAACTGCATGCAGTTACAATGCAGTTTCTTATTCTTTGTCTGAAATTGTCAGGTTTTTCAGGAAAATGAAGGAAATAATTCGTGTCTGTTTAAAGTTCCGCTTGCTCCTTGGACGATCAACCACAAACCAACAGCTGCGGAGTCAAGATCTGAAATCCTTCACCTCGCCCCAGTTTGTAGAACATGGAAATCAAACCTCGCAATGGAACAATTATGTACCCTCTGGTTATGTCAAAATAGCTATTGAACATGGCCCAGTCGAAATAGTGGATAAATTCCCAGCTATAAAATGGTGGATCTTTCCATAGTTATGTTAGTCATTACCAGAGGGTATATAATGTTCTGTATATTATAGATGATTTTCCGATTCAAAGCTTCATGGCTAGTGGATGTTCCCGCCAGCCACGTTTGATGAAAACCATTATGTCATGAAGTCATTAACCATGAATGGTATGGATTTCTAATTAACTATTTTTAGTCCATTGTGAACCGTTCATGGTGATTATTAAGTTATTGATACTTATTATCAATTAGTATCAAATAATATCTTTATTAATATCCATTAACATCAATTAAGATCAATTAATAAAGTTATTGTGTTAATTAATCATTAACCATGTTGTAACCGTTTTCACCCCAGCACGGGAACAAGTCGTAACGGAGAGCCACACTCTGTCGGGTGCAGGCAAAGAGGACAACCCTGGAGCCCTGCCACCGGGTGCAGGTACCCCCAACCATCCAGTGGTAAATAGTGGTTAATAGATAGTGGTAAAAGCATGTTAGTGGTGAATAGTATAGTATTGGTTAATAGGTAATTAGTGGTGAATAGTGGTTGATAGTGGCTAATAGTGGTCACTAGTGACTAGTGATTACTAGTGGTTCATAATGATTTATAATGGTTATTACTAACCTACTTAACCCTCCAGTCTCATCAAAAGTGGCTCCAGAATCTATGTTGAGTGGATGTTGATAGCTGGGAGAACCATGAAACTTCGAACTTCATGAGGGATGATCAATGGATTTTCTAGCCATGCTTGATGACAACGGAGGGTCATTTCAATGGTGAAAATGATGATCAACTAGCTCAATCCATTTCTGAGAGATCTAAGGACTGGTTAATGATCTACCCTCTGGTAATGACTAACATAACGAACTGGATCTTGATCCACCATTTTATAGCTGGGAATTTATCCACTATTTCGACTGGGCCAAATTTTCAATAGCTTTTTGTTAACGTTTACCAGGCCGGGGGGCAGGCCCCCCGGCATCCCCCGGCCCCGCATCCCAGGTCCGTTGAGGTCTTCGCTGGTTTTTGATCTACATGGATTCGTTGGATCTCAGGGGACCTTTCGTCAGTTGGAATGATGAAATTCCACAGCTATGGCCAGTTATAACCAGTGAATTAACTGGTTATTTCAATGGGATAACAAACATTCTATAAATGGGGTTTTGTTAGTACTTATAACTAATAAATGGCCATAACTGCAAATATATGGAAAAATAAAAAATGGTCCAAACCACCAACCAGGTTTTATGCGTCTCAATGGAGATCAGCTCCAAAATTCTGCCCTCATCTCTGACCAACAGAACTAGCCTCTGATGATGTAACATGGCTATGGAATATGGCCCTCTTGATGATGATCTAACATTGCTACACTGGCTCTCTTGTTGATGATTACTATGAAACATAGGTGTTTTTCCATGTTCGATTACCAAGAGGATACTCCGAAATTCGTGGTTTTCACCGACCAAACTGCAGCTGTGCGGACGCAAGCGTTGGAAAGGAACCAAGCAATAAAGCAAGTACGACAAAGAAGTACTGATTGGTGGTATACCTACCCCTCTGAAAAATAGGAGTCCGTCAGTTGGGATGATGAAATTCCCAATATATGGAAAAAAAATGTTCCGAAGCACCAACCAGAGTAAAGCCTTTTACACTTACAGCTGGCTGTGGTGAATCCATGTTCCATCAGGGCGAAGCCTAGATACCCTGCAAACACAGTTTCTGAACTAAAGAACGGGGTCTAATAAATATGCCCATCAGCAAATCAAATACTCAAGTACTAACTTATATATCATCAGCAAATCAAATACTCAAGTACTAACTTATGTATATATATATAAAGATATCTGTAGAATTTCTATCATGTGCTTGGGAAACTCTATATTTCTAGCTCCAATTGGCTCCGCATCTCTAGTTCCGACCCTCCATTCGTAAACCCGGCCACCTGGTCAAGGAACTTGATTGAGGTCACCTGAGAATTTGGAGCGACCTGAAAACATAACATGTGCTGACAAACAACGGCGCTGTGTCAGCTGATCTTTCCAATAACATTTAAATAATATATAATATATCATATTATGTATATATATACATATATATATATATATATGCTACCCCCCCGCTATATATATATACATATATATATATATGCTACCCCCCCCCGCTATATACCTATCTTTTTGGTAGTGTGTGGTCGATGACAAGGAAAAGAGAAACAAAACATAATATTTATGTATATATATATGACATACAAAATAAATAAATGTTCCCTTAAATAAGAGGCAATATTCTTGCAAGAAAACTACAATGTGTGGAAAAATGCTATCCTTTAATGAAGTTCAGCCTTCCCCTCATTTATTTCATATGATATTTTGTAAAGAAAGATTAATTTCTCCAAAATAATTGCATTGAAGACAAGGTATTCCCTTAAGTAGCACGCAGTATTCTTGCAGAAAAAAGTCACAATATGTGGAAGGATGCAATACATCCTTTAATGAAGCTCAGCCTCCCTCTTATTTTTTTCTGCATGACATTTGTTTTTAAGGACATTCACTGCTTTAAAATAACGAAATAATGTTGCCTGTTTTGTTCAGATATTTGATTCATATGGAAGGCATATTGCACACATACCACCATGATCTGTTTCTTTCAGAAAATATTACCTACATCCAAGGATTCTACTTCATAGTAATGCGTCTTTGCATTATTGCATGCTTTTCAATCACATGCTGCACTCCCTCTTGCAGGAAGCTCTGCCCACACTTGCACCAATACTTTCTGTAAGGAATACTATAATCGTAAAACATTGGTGCTCCAAGGATTCCATTCTGAAGCAGTGCTGTCCTCCTTCCATAGATTCCTTTACCTCTTCAACAAACTTTGTACAGCTGTGAGTCTCCTTGAAATTAACTTTATATTCCTTTCAGAAAGATGCTGGACACTGGACTCCTTTATAACTTTGCGCAGCTGCAAGTCTCATTAAAAATAGCTTTACATTCAAGGCCAGGCATACAGCGGAGGAGGTTGTTTTGAAAACAAACTTCAAAGTCCATGCTGAAGCTTGTTTGCCTATTCTATTTTCGAGCCGTGGCTGTGTTGTATTTCTTTCCATGGTTTAAGAAACTTTCTGGGAAGGTGCTCAGACCATGAGAAAACCAACAAAACACCTGGATGATGTGAGATGGCTTAGTAGATGACATGGTGTTCGATTTCTTCAATGGCACTGTCTGGGAATATTGGTCGAAACCTCATAAACATGAGTTTTGCTTGAAACAACTCAACCACTTCAAATTGACATACTGACATACTAGCTCAACATAACGTAAGTTGTACTCAAGACATAGTCTGGAAGGAGGTCCTAGGACCTTGTATCAAACTAAGAATCAAAAACCAAGATTTCCCCGAAACTTTCTATGTAATTCTGGTTCTTGGTTCTATTGAGGTTCTAGGATTTCCTAAGACTTCTTAATGCCAGAACCTTCATGTCTTACAAGTTTGTCTATATCCATGGTACCCCAGTTTATATGTATATAAATATGTATGTGGTACCTCATTTTGTGTGTCCCTTAAAAACCATGAATGATGAACCGATTTGCACAGTATATGCCGTAAATTGTGCAAACTTTGAGTGTGACATCGATTTCGAAGAGGTCAAATAGTTGGCATTTTTTCGGCATGTTTTGTATTGACAAGGACTTACATTGTTTTCGTGCAAGAAAAATAAACAGTGACACTATGTAAAAAGGGCTTACTACATCATGAAAAAAAGAGGCCTTGGGGGCCAGAAAATTGAAAAAACAAAAAACAAAACAAAAAAACATGTTTCCAGATGTCTTGGGGGACGGGGGGTTCCACAAGAATATTGATTTATGGCACCCCCTAATAGTGAAAAAATGATGCCTAGAACATGTTATTTAAATGTATTTAAAAACACTGCAAATAATACCGATAAAAAATGCCAATTTGGTAGGTACATAGGGATCATAGGGGGGGTACCATATTTATATATATATATATGCATACAGCGTGTACATAGTATATCATAGTATAGTAATCCCAAAAAATATAGAAAAGTAGGAACCGAGTCAAACAGTCCTGATTTACGTTTCTATCCTTTAGTGGGTTACTACATATATTTTTTTGGGGAAGGAAACGACTCCAAGGTTGCACTGTTCGCGCTGAGTATTGCTCGGCTGGTGCGTGCTGATCTCACTATAAAAGTCTACACTAATGCACATGCAAGCACACATGTTCTATGATGGAACTTATATTCTTATGCATATCTATATATGAACATATCTATATATGAACATATATATATATATATTTACATACAAGTATGACGTATATCTACATATGCGAATTTGTGTGCACATGCCCCATGGTTTTAGATACAATATTCTACAGTGACAGGCCCCAATCATTACCATCTCCTGGAAGTCCCCACAACAGGCTGTCGTACGTTGATCGTATTTTCCAGTGATGTACCCACCAAAAAAATCGATACACACATATACATGTATATATATACATATATATATATAAGCACATACATATGTATATATATATATATATATAAATGTGCCATAAGGTATTTCCCATGTTTTCAAATGTTTCCATTCATATTGTCCACACACAAATCCATTCAGAAGCCCACGGAGGACGCCTCTTGGTTGGATGCACCATCCTACGGAGGAATTCTTCGGGCTCCGAGATGGGATGTAACAGGACATAGCTTGTATTCATCATACACATAATTACGTAATATATATAAAATGACATCTATATATTACATATATATATATATATATGTATACAGTGTATGTATGTGTATAATATATATATATATATATTATATACTGAATAGTGAATATATATATATATATGTATATACATACATATACATGTATATATATATATATACTGTATACATGTATATGTGGATAAACTGTCATAATTCACTAAGCTGAATGATAATGCTAGTTATTGGGATATAGTGTTCCCTACTTTCCCTACTTTCTAATCATAATTCCAGTGAGGTCTCAGTGAGGTCGCAAGAATTTACCCAGATAATATATATATATATGTATACATATATATATATATATATATCATGGGCCAAAAACGAATCCGTCGAAACCACAAACGAATCCAAATTCCCAAAGCGAGAACTTGTTTTGCAACATCGAAAGCAGTGAAGCAACTGGCAATGTATCACCTGGCACTGGAAAATCTCATGTTGAAGAATTGGACAATCGTTTGGAAAATCATCCAACCGAACAGCAGCCATTTTCTTTCAGAGAGTGGCCCTGTCCGAAATCATCTAAAAAAAATCTTGCATCAATGCCAACGGATTGTCGAGGCAGTCATGGTGGGCCATGAGGGTCCGCACCTCCAAAGTCAATGTCACAGGGTAGGGCTTTTCCTGCACAATGTCCTGGCAGCACAGAAATCACTGTTCTTAGCTGACTTGGCGCCTACAATTCTGGGGATCCAACGATAGAATTTTGGAATTGATATCTATGTGGATGATGTAGTGTAAAACATATGCTATAGAGTCCCTGAAAGCTATGGGGGAAAGGGTAAACAGAGGGAAAAAATGACCAACAAAAGGAAGTTCCATGTTCAATCTGCTACGATCTTCTTGGTACCAAAACTTTGCTTTGACTCTTCAGCTTTACAAAACAAATACCTAAATGAAGCACAGTTCAAGTTACCCCAGAAGCAACAAGCGGCTACACCGGAGCAATCATCCCATCCCATTGTCTGGGTGTTCATTTTTGGGCGATTTTCTGTAGCAGTTTCCAGAGACATTGAAGAGAGTTCCGAATGTATTTTCAAATATCTTCCACTTTGCAGGCATGATCTATGATTACTGATTATCTCTTATTATATTAGTCGACCACTGTTTAAAAGTGACAATTGTGAGGCAGCTAATAAGATCGAAACAAAATGTCTGATATGTTTGTTGGCGAAACTTCCCCATGTTGGCTCAAGACGGCCAGTCCCTTGGTCCCTTGGTCCGAAACGCTACCCCCAACTGGATTGGTTGAAAATCAACCCGTCGCTGAAACATCTGAAAATCATTGGGGACAATGAGAACAGTTATCTGGTTGGCGGTTTTAACCATCTTGAAAAATATTAGTCAATGGGAAGGATTATCCCATATATTATGGAAACAAAACATGTTCCAAACCACCAACCAGATTATGGATTCTGTGGTTCAGATACCTTCAAACAATCGATCGCTAAACTGATATAACCAGATTCCAACAAGACATTGAAGAACATCTAAAGTTACCACATACAGTACTCTCCAGCAAACTAGCATAGACCCGGAAAAGAACCAATGCTCACTGAAAATTCGTGTTCCAACAACCTATATCGGCAGGATCTGGATAAATGATACTGTAACAATTCACCAACCTGAAATATCCAAAACAAATAGGTCATTTGGGGATGATTTACCCAATCCTAAGCATTCTAGTGACGGAGCAGCGAGATTGTTACAATGCATCCAGATATCATCATCATATCCCATTGTATTCTATTAAATCACCATTGTGCCCCCGTGTCCAGGTGGTTTTATGCCAAAAATTACCAGAAATACGTTCATTGATTTACAATCCCCATTCATAAATGAACCAAACAATGGGAACACATCATAAAACATTTAGCATGACAGTATTTAAAGTAATTTATATTATCTAGGTAAATTAGATCATAAATATCAACATGATATTATTAGATATAATCATATATATATATTTATATATATCAAACATATCATATGTCTGGGTAAATCACCCCAAATATCCAATTATATGGTAATATCACGTGATATGATATAAAAAAATATGGTAATATATCCGATTATATGGTAATTATATGGTTATATTATATTAACGTGATCAAATCAAAAAACATCTGCCATGCAATCTCTCCATGGAATTTCCAGATCCATCAAAAAAAATTCCAGATCATCTACTGATGGATCCAGATATGTCCAATTAATATCCCATGGTATATCAGAAAAAAAAAACATATGTCCCATGTATCTATGGCTCATTCTGCTTCGATTTCTGGGTGAAAACATATTATACCCCACTAAATCCCATAAATTTCCCATTATATCTCCCTTAATTCCTGGTTCTAACAATAGGTTCCACATATATCCATTGCCAATCTTAGATACCCTGCAAACAAATAAATTCTTTGCTGGCTAGCAAATAGTCCCATTAAAACCAAAAGACTAAAGGATTAAAGTACCCATGTAAGATTGACCTACCCCCCAGTTATAAGTTGGTTTATATACCCCATTAACTATAGATATATCTACCATAAACCATAGTTATTGAAGTTATAAACCAACTTGGCTAACTATAGGGCACCACATTGTAGATATATCTACCAAAAGAAAATGTGCTTCCCACCAAGCGACGAAGACCCCACCTGAGCACGGAACAGCTGCACCGACGCGTTGCCAAGACCGACTGCCACCGAACCTGCAGGTTGCGACAGGTGGTGTAGCTACAGGTCAACTGATCTGGTTTAACCCAGATTTATCATCCTAAAATGTTCAAATGTGGTTGAAAGAACTATATATATATATAATTGTGTATATATATATATATAATTGTGTATATATATATATATATGTATTCAAATAATATCATATATTTATATTTATTTAAACACACCTACCTGCCTATCTATTTATCTATCTATTATCTATCTATTTATGTATCTATCCATCTATCTATCTATCTATCTGTCTGTATGTCTGTCTATCTATCTAATCTATCTAATCTATCTAATCTATCTAATCTATCTAATCTATCTAATCTAATCTATCTAATCTATCTAATCTATCTAATCTATCTAATCTGTCTAATCTATCTAATCTATCTAATCTATCTAATCTATCTAATCTATCTAATCTATCTAATCTATCTAATCTATCTAA
>Ga0126342_10010059_pt1 | contig 16925 bp, 13 predicted proteins | sample Cyp1metagenome_FD_92528 | JGI IMG/M metagenome (GOLD analysis project Ga0126342, IMG submission 92528) | Coral microbial communities from Lord Howe Island, Old Settlement Bay, Australia - Cyphastrea 1 metagenome | ecosystem: Host-associated > Invertebrates > Cnidaria > Coral ... | reverse complement strand
GTCCTCGTAGGTTTGCCTCAGACCTTGAGGTGGTTCTCCGTCCGAGCAGCTCTCCAATGTGCGAAGGAATGGAGAATTTAGATCTGTGAGTCTCGAAAACAGAATCTACACATATCATTATCAAATATCTAACATGGTCTGGGTCGATCCCTAAAGAAGCGCCAAAATCTACGGTGCTCCGATGGATCTACGGTGCTCCGATGGGTGTAACATGGGTGTATTCTATCGATCTATCTATCTATCTATCTGTCTGTCTATCTATTTATCTATCTATCTATCTATCTATCCATCGATCTATCTATCTATCTGTCTGTCTGTCTGTCTGTCTGTCTCTCTGTCTCTCTGTCTGTCTGTCTATCTGTCTATCTGTCTATCTGTCTATCTGTCTGTCTATCTGTCTATCTGTCTATCTGTCTATCTGTCTATCTATCTGTCTATCTATCTATCTATCGATCTATCTATCTATCTATCTCTCTCTCTCTGTATCTATCTATCTCTCTATGTATCGATCTATCTATCTATCTATCTTTCTTTCTTTCTTTCTTTCTTTCTTTCTTTCTCCCTCTCTCTCTCTCTCTCTCCCTCTCTCTACAGGACCCCCCAAATAGGGGGTCGGCGGCACCAGGGCGCTAGCCCATTCTATAAAATTGGAAGTATGAGACAAAAAACACATGGGATAGTACACTCTGGTAAACTCACATAGCGAACTGGAAAGATCCACCATTTTTTAACAGGCAAAACAACTATAAATGGAGTTATTGATGGTTGAATATGGACTAGCAATCACTACTAAACCATGGATACACTCTGGTAAACTCACCAATAGCGAACTGGAAAGATCCACCATTTTTTAAAAGGCAAATCAACTATTTCTATGGCCATGTTCAAGTTCGCAAACTCACCAGGTCATTACCGGCTTCACCTTCATCCGGCCTTCCAGCTCCCTGTCAACCAGGAGGGATACTTCAAACGATCACCTGGCAGACCATAATGGCTATATTAACGGCTATGGTATGGATCAAACCCGAAGATATATAAAATTGATGTGGTGAAAAAACCATTACGATATCCAGAGATCAACAATCAGAATCGGAATATTTGTTCAATACCTCAACTTATACTCTAAAGACTCTAAAGTCTAAACCGAATGGTAGAAATCAAAATAGAACTCCTGAAAGTTTATCTCCAAATGGCAATGCAGAAAGTATGGCAACCGAGATCAGGCTCTCTCTTGGTGCTTACCCAAAAACTTGGATGAATTGGTACACTGGATCCATCGTTTCCCGGATGTTAAAATTTGGGTCACCGAGTCACCAGAGCCATATCAACATGATGTATCTTGCTTCTCCTAGCCTATTCCAAAAAAAATGAGGCGCATTTTTTTTGTCCAGAAGACACTGCACCAACTCTAAAACATCTTACCTGGTTGGTGGTTTCACCCCCTCTGAAAAATATTAGTTAGTTGGGATGATTATCCCCAATATATGGAAAATAAAAAATGTTTGAAACCACCAACCAGATACACACTGGAAAGGGTCAACCCAAGACACCTTCCGTAGACGTTGCGACCGGCTTCCAACTTATGCTTGGACCCTCACGATGCACCGGCACTTGGGATGATCCGAAACGACCAAAAACTATAGGCTGTGTCGACATGGCGAAAAAACTAACGTTTTTCAATGGCAAAAAAAAAAGAGGTGGCTCAGGTCATACATGGTCATACTATATTAAATCTATATTTATCTATATTTCTTGCTTGACCTGTACTATTGTACTATCAAAAACAACCAGCAAACCTGCATTTCCGTTCCCCAGTCGAGTCCCCGAACTTCAAAGTCCTCGAAGAGGCCTGTGGCGCTGTGGTTTTTTGGGCGTCCAAAGACTGCCCGCTTTTTTGCCAGCCGTGAAGCCATGGACAACGATGGTGTTGCCATGAAAATCCCCGAAAATCACCGAAAAAGACATCTACAGAAGGTGAATCCTGAGCCACCTTAGATGACCAAAAGAATCACATCATGACACTGCAACTGGGCAAAATGTTCCAGAGTCCATCTGTTCCAGAGTCCATCTCACATCACTTGAGTGGACGAAGATCTCCCAAGCTACACCTGGGCATATCTAAAAGCTGTTGGAATGCATGTGCATCCACTTCTATGTCATGGGACTTCCGGGCTGGTTCCACCATCATCCCGCCATTCGATGCCCCAAAATCCCCATGAATTCTCATGAATTCTCATGTTTCAGGGTGAATTCCTAGTAAAATCTAGTAAACCCATCCCATCCAATCCCAGAAGGTGAACAAAAAAAAACAATTACCATTTTATAGGTTTTTTCCTCTGGGAAAAGCTCTAGGGGTATACCTAACCATCCAGCCTGGAAAGCGGCCGAGCTCCTGTGTCCATGCAGGGGCACCCGCCGGCGGAGAGCTGGGACCTGGTAACCAAGAGAAACGGAACGGGATCTGGGATCTGGAACGGGCTTCAGTGGGATTTTATATGATTTTATGGGATTTGAATAGTTAAAATTGGATCTTATGATATTCAAATGATATTCAAATGGGATGGTTCATAATATGTTCATCGGATTTTCATCGGATTTGTGTGGGGTATACGGTATATGTATACAGTCGCAGTATCGCCAGTGTATCGCCAGCAAAGATACGATCTATTGGATTGTACATGGGATTTGATGGGTTTGGGATGGGATGTAGCTGATATAACCAGCAAAAACGGAGATACACCATGATACACCAAACATTAATCGTGGATTTTAACGCCAAACAATGGAATGTGAATCGGATAATCAGTATTTACCCATCGAACAATTGCAATCTGTTTGGGGGTTTCCAAAAATTAAGGGATACCCAAAAATGGATGGTTTCTACATGTTTCTACTGGAAAATCCTGTTGAAATAGATGATATGGGGATAGCCCCATTTCAGGAAACCTCCAGAAATGTTGAACGGCACCAGGGATGGGCACCTCGAGCCAAGGACAAGACAGGAGAAATCAAAGCGCCTGGCAGGATAAACCCTGGTTGACCTGGTCAAGATATCAATCTTTGAATCAACCAGGTCATCATCATCTTTGGGATGGTTATTTTGGTCAAAATCATCAAAAATCAAAACAAGAAAATTAATGAAAATTAATCAACCATTGATATGACCATTGATTTTCGTCAGATGGTTTGATATGGCTCCCAAAATCATCAAAAATATCAACCATATGACGAAAAATGTTGATGAATTTGAGAGCTCCCAAAAATATGTGAACATGAAAAACGGTAAAAAAACATCTTCAAATCGTTTCTTTGGGGCTAGGATCAACCAAGACAAAACCAAGGTGAACTGACCTGTGGCTCTGTTACATCTGGAGGTTTCCTTGCGGTTCGTAAACCGAAAATCATCCATGTTCATACAATGTGAGGCCCCCGTTCGATAGCTAAGTTGGTGAACATAACTCCAATAACTATGGTTTATGGTATTTGTAACTATAGTTACTGGGGTGAATCTAAACCAACTTATAACTGGGGGGCCTCACATTGTAGGATCTCCAGTATAAACTATCCAAAAGGGGGATCCCCCAGTTTTTAGAAACCCCCAGATTGATTGATGCTTGAAAAAAACTTTTAATAGATGATTTTCATATGCCTCTTTGGGGGGTATTACCCCTATAAATCAACCATGATTGGAGAATATGAGCCATATATAACTCCAAATCATTGGAATAGCCTCTGGCAAACTAACATTGCGAACTGGAGGAAAATCACCATCTTTATAACTGGTCTTTGAATAGGTTTAAAAACTTAGCTACGACGTTGTCAGTCCTATAGTAAAATATGGTCTATAGTAAATATTTGGTTGTCAGTGTCATCTGGCTATAGTAAACATATATAGTTTCTACAGCACTATAAATATTGAAATACATAAAATGTTTACTATATGATATGGTGACTAAACCATAGATGTGTCTATCTATATACATATATATATACATAAACCATATAGTGACCATAAATGCTTTCTTTGGTTCTCCATGGTTACCCACCTCGTCGCCCCAGTGGCGGTACATCGGCTTGGCGCAGTGGGCGTAGGCCCAAGGCAACCAGGAGACAAAGGCACCTGCCATGAGATTTGTGGGATCCCCTGGTGGGAATCCAAAGATGATGACATGGACTCTTTTTAGGCAACAAACATAACAAAACAAACTCAAAGTGATGATAATAATACTATAATAATAAGATTATCATATATCCAATAATATGGGATTGCCATATCCCATGGTTTCTCATCTCATTCAATGATGATAATGGCAATCAATGGGAATCCATTGAATAGCCAATAACCATTGAATATATTGGGCTACAGTATATAAAGTATGCAACAATATATTGTACTAATATATCCATCATCATGGACCAATATATTTAACATATATATATATTAACAATATTATAATATCGTGTCATCCCATGGTTAATAAAGGAAACGAAACTCAATGGGTATTGTTTATCGAAAAAAAAGGATCTTAAGACCTGATGATAAAAACATCGTCCTATCCGCCTATCCCATCCTTCAAAAAGTCCTCATTTCTAAATGGCTTACCCCCGGATTGATGGTTAAATTGTGACAAATTGTCAATCCCAAATGGTTGAATTTCCCCAATGGTGAATTCTGAATCCCCCAATGGCTCAATGTGGCAAAATGCCCTGGGGCCCTCGTTACCCATCTCAGGGATGATCTCTGTTTTCGAAGATCCATGGTCACACCATCTGAATGTATAGATTCATGTATATCTACATAAATAACTACATAACGTAGTAGAAGATGATGGATTATAATGTATGTGATATAATTGATTTAATGTAAAGTAGAAATGTGGTGTTCACATGAAGAATACACTTCTGAAGCCACAGCCACGTCCACGCCTTCGCCAGGTGCGATACACTGACGGCATGCCGACAGCTTGGTGAGAAGTCCATCTAAAAATCCGTCGAAACCCTTGAAGGATTTTGAGTCAAATATATCAGGGGTGGGAGATGTCTGGAATCATCTATGTCTTTTGTTTTTTTTTGTGAAGATCCGCCAGAAAGGTGGCTGATCAAAAGGGATGATTATCACTGGATGGGAAATATCAAACTGAGTCCGATCCTTCTGCGCTGAAGAGGTTGAAGAGTCCAAGGAACGCTCAAGTTTGAGCCAGCTGAGTCGGAAGGAACCAAGTTGAGCCAGCTAAAATCTGGGACGTGACTGGGTTAGATAGACATAGATGTTAGATAATATAGATATAGATATAGATGTATTCTATATAGATATAGATATATTCTATAGATAATTTCCCAGCTATAAAATAGTAAATATATAGATATATTATATGTATTCTCGTTGTAGTCGTTGGATACACTGTCATGACCTTCATGGACAAGGAGCCGAAAGGCCTGACCATCGACATCAATCTAGAAGTAAGTATACGTATATATTACAGTAATCTGGTTGGCGGTTTCAACCCCTCTGAAAATTATTAGTCAGTTGGGATGATTATTCCCAATATGATGGGAAAAATAAAAAATGTTCCAAACCACCAATCAGATACGTATATATTAATAGTCTATTGTAGAAGGCTTCAAAAATCAGAAACTGCTTGCAATGAATATGCGATGGTCTTCAACAAACTCTCGGTGTCAACCCGACTGCGGCCCAACTGATCCTGGGGTCCCCAACAAAAATGGCCAGTCGCGAGCGACCTGCGAACTCAAAATCGCCAGCAGGACGAGCGAACCTCAGCTGGTCAAACATACCAGCGATTCATCAATGTTCATACCCAAAATATGGGAGCAGTAACGCAGTAGCTTTTGACCGGGAAAACTAAAGCGAGGTGTGATGGCAGTTTGTGACCCCATATTCAAACCGCTTAAATGATTGATTCGTCGAATTGGCTGCATCATTTTATTGTTACCATCTGGTTATTTGTTACATCGCCATGGAAAGATCCACCATGCTATTAATAGGTAAACCATCTATTTCTATGGACCATCTATACCATGGCTATGTTAAATATTCAGAGGGTATATCATATATCATCTGTTTTTGATAATCTTAGTATATATCATATATCATATATCATATATCATATATCGTATATATCATCTGTTTTTGATAATCTTACCCCTATGTGTCAATCGGCAGTCATCAATGGATTTGTGGGGTCCCTGATGGCTGGTAGCCTGGTACCCAACTGATTTGAGATTCCCCTCACCCGATTTGAAGCCTGGATAGAATCAATTCAAGAATGGGACAAGGAATCATGGATCGCTGCTCATCACGGATCCAAATAAATTGACAAACAGCCACATAACTATGGAAAATCACCATTTTTAATGGGAAAATCCACTATTAATGGCCATTTTCAATAGCTATGTTAAATTACCAGAGGGTAGTTCTTAGTTGAAACCCTTTGCAGCTTCCGTATGCAATTTTCCCGCGTAATATCACGTACATCCCGTATATTGTTGATATCACTATGGTGTATCTATGTTGTTGGCTTGAACCCCAATTGTCATTTTCTTTCGTGGGCTTGCCCACAGTCGCTTTTTACAGTTTTGGCCAAACAAAGACAAACGAATCGAGTTCACAGTTTACCCAATCAACATCAACCAACCTGTTTGGATCTGTTTGGTTGTTTCAAACCCCCAAGTTTTGATTCAAAAAACAGCACTGGCCACTGGCCATCAACGAAAACGTTGGTCCAAAAAAACGATCCCGGGACCTGGCGCCAAGCAGCTTGTAGAGGGCCGGACTCCCTGAGATCTCTGATCCTTGATGCACCTCCAAATGTCCCTCCGGCAACAACCGCGCGCACAGCCTTGACTTTGAAAAGGCTAGGGATGGCATGGGATGGCTGGAAGTTTGATGAATTTTCATGGTTTCAATTCCAGAAGTGTGCTGTTGAAGTAAATTTGGAGATTGACGCTTGGGTGGTGGTGGTTGTAGCATTCTTGGTATGTTTGGAGTGATGTCAGAGGTTTCAGGGGTGGCGGGGGTTAAGTACAATCTAGTTAAAGCTTTCATAAACAACACAATGTTTTAGCAATCCAAATTCATTACACCTGAGTTGGTCAAACATTGCGAAGTTAAGACCCACAGCCACATTGTATCACCTCTTCAAAAAGATAGCAAACCCTATCAAACTCTCATAACCAACAATTACAATGAAACCCTTCAAATTGGGTCGGAGTCACAATTTTGTTACATACATACTCCCACGAAAAAAAAGGTTGGACACTACGTTCATTCCCGGCAATCACATAACATGTGCAATTTGTTGTCTTGAGGGATGCCTAAGTTATCATTTTATAAACCCATCCAACTGTAGATATTATCTATCCATTGAAAGCAGAAGAGCTGGCAATTAAGGTCTGAGGCAAAAAAGGGGACGAACATATCCCATGGATATACAAACAAAGAGTTCCAGATTTTTCCTGAAACATTCAGTGGCCAACATGGACTCCTCATTTTTTAGAGGAAAATCCACACGGAACATTTCGCTGTTAACCTCGATGCTCGCCCTTCATTGAGGCCATGACCCTTCATCTGCTGTCCATTTCACCACCTGCAAGCGGTGAATTCAGGGAAAATGAGAAGACCTGAGCACTAAACCTAGTGATGAAAATCCTGAAAATCGACTATCATCAAATGATGGATGAAAATTAAGCCCTATCAATGATTCATTGAATCTCTGATTTTCACCAATTGTTTTAGGGCTTATCACCCATATTTAACCAACAGGTTATTAAGCAATAGTTATTAATGTCATTATCATCATTATTAACCAATAATGATTAATGTTTATCAGTATCACCAATTGGTTCATGATCATCCCCTATTTCACCAATGACTGATCAGGTGCGCCTGATGTTTGGCCTCAAGCTTCGGGTGGACCTGATAGACGAAGATTTGACGATGTTTGGCCAGGCTCGTTTTTTTTGCTCAAAAATTCGCACCACGGTTTTGTTGGATTTAGTTGGTATATTTGATCATAGTATGAAATTTATGTGTTGTTGGTATTTATCATTGTTGGTATATTACAGATGAAATTTATGTCTTGTTCATGGTATGATTAGTATGTAGTGACAGTATTGACAGTATTGACAGTATTGACAGTATTATTGACAGTATTGACAGTATTGACAGTATTGACAGTATTGACAGTATTGACAGTATTGACAGTATTGACAGTATTGACAGTATTGACAGTATTGACAGTATTGATCCTGAAGCCAATCCATATGTCATCTGGTTGGTGGTGCAATAACCATCCTGAAAAATATGAGTTCGTCAATGGGAAGGATTCTCCCATATATGAAATGGAAAAATTCATGTTCCAAACCACCAACCGGTCATATTACAGCAATGTTCCGAATCTCAATGAGGTTGCTTCGATATAGCCCTGCGTGCTCTCGTTGGAGGTCTGCCATTCATCTCGAGTCGGTTTTTGCAGCTATTTTTCATCTCCACCCCAAAAATGAACGTTAAAAACCCCAAAACAGGATACCATCTGGTTATTTAACATAGCCATGGAAAATCACCATTTGTTATAGGCAAACCATCTATTTCTATGGGCCATCGAAATCCCATGGCGAACTGTTAGTCATAACCAGAGGCTATCTCCCAAGATGCTGTTCCCAAAAGGCCAGCAGGTTGCCATGAATTTGGCTTCCATCATTGGATTGGTTTAAGGGAAAATCTTAACCGGAAACCATGGTTAAATTACCATCAAATATGACGGGTTTTCCGGTTAAAATTTTCCCATCATCCAATTCTATGAATAGAATATCACGAACCTAGAATTATATTATCATGAATATAAACCAATCATATTGGGTACATATCAATGGATGCAAAACATAAACCTAGAATTGTACCATCCAATTCTATGAATCATGTTCCATCAATTTCAGGTCTCTTGGGATCCCCAGCAAATGAAGAACTGCATTCAAAGTCAACCTCACCCGGTGTCCTCCTGTGGCTGGCTCGGCTACAAAAAGGGTCCCTTGGATGGTCCGAAAAGGCTCCCTATGGGTCCTAGCCATAGCCACAAAGTTGCCATGTTATGCACGTTGATGAGTTAAGATATGTTCAGATCAACAAGAATCGGAGGTGAAGGTGGATTTTTTTTTGAGACAAAGCCATCAAAGCCATAGGTTGGTGGTCTCAAGACCCCCCGTTTTGATAAGGGTCAAATGGGATCACCATCTTGTTGGATGGAAATATCAAAATGAAAACATCCAACTGAGGTGATACCTCAGAGTTTCGGAGCAACTTCAGATATGAAGAACCAACTCCACCTCCATCACAAGCACCGCATTTTTCGCACCGGAAATCCAAGTTTTTGAGTTCCAGTGGCTGGTTCCTATGGATGGTAGCACCAGGTGATCAATGGGATGAAGCTCACAAGTTGACTTGCAAGAGTGGCAACCACCGACAGCTGGTGTCGATGTTCAGAAATATTCGCAGCTTGATTTTAAATTAATGTATTCATCCTGAAAACAATAGGGAATTTCCGAACGGAATGACACCGGCAACCGAAAATCTATGTACAGCGCTGCGGGGCTGGATAAGCCTCAGCCACCTGGGTGCCGATCGTGAGATCAGATCTGGAATCATGATGGAAATCTATGGTGCAATGATTAATGATTATCATCTGTATCAGATTGTAATGGAAATCATTAATAGTAATATAGTAATCAAGAATGATTATCATTAAATTATTCTGTTAATGATAATCATTGTTGATGATAATCATTGTTGATTATAATCATTGTTGATGATAATCATTGTTGACTAAATAAAGGAAATGATGTAATGGAAATCATTGTATCTGAATCCAATAACTAATGATACTCATTGTTGACTATCAGATTATTATTACTCATGGTTTCAAACCACCATGATTATTGCTGTCTACTCAGAGAGATCCAGCAGAGAAATTCATAAAATTCCCATCATCGCTGAAGACCTTTAGTTTTACTACCAGCAACATAGATACTGGTTGGTGGTATACCTACCCCTCTGAAAAATATGAAAGTCAATGGGAAGGATTATCCCATATATGAAATGGAAAATAAAAGCCATGTTTGAAACCACCAACCAGCATAGATCTCTCCTATTTTTACTGTCCACATGAAGTTGTGCAAAATTGGGTTGCTGTATGCCCCAAAATCTTTGGCTAATTGCTGAATCCCAACTGTCGATGGGGTAATCCTGATACATCCTCATAATTCCCATAGTTCATGGATAAATCCATTAAAATCCCATAATATCCCCATTGTTGATCATTAAAATCCCATAATATGCCCATTGCTGATCATTAAAATCCCATGATATCCCCATTACTGATCATTAAATTGTCACAAAATATGCCCATTGTTGATAGTTAACCCACCATTGCTGTTTATCCCGAGGTATATCCCATGCCAAGCCTATGTTTTTTCCCATGCCAAGCGACGCGAAAAGTCTTCGCCCAGCATGGGCTTCAGACGCACCTCTGAGAGTTTGAAGGGTCCAACGACGCTGCCATTGCTACCTGCGGAGGACACCAAACATGTCCATCTTGGAGAGTCCAATCATGTTGACCAATCATTAAATGTCCCCATTGAACATCACCCAACCATTAGGTATATGGTCTATAATGGCTACTATAAGGTGATGTCCAATATTCCCAAAATGGGACAGTTACCAACCCCTGCATGTTGACCAATTTTATGCAGTGGAAATGTGTTGAGTCAGTTGGATATCACCAATAATTCACGGCTACAATAACTAAAAATACATATTCATCCCTTCCATCCCCCCCTTAAGCATCCTATAATATAATAAGTCGTCAACATGATGTTTCATGATGGTTCATGACAATATCAATCCACTATTCACCGCCCAAAATGGGCACATCGATTTCACCCAAAAATCATCAAACAACTTCTAGTCTATGTCAAAAAAAAGACTACATATACATATATTATATACATATATCATATATATATAATTTGATGATCAAAATTCATCTCCATTGGTAAAATTCCCGGTCCCATAGTCATTTCATGTCATTTCCATTCCCGTCATCCCTGTTTTAAAAGCTACCATAGCGGTAGATTGGCTCAACTCCCGGCAGCTCGGCAGCGCCAGGAGCAGCAGGAGCAGGGGGCGCCTCCTGACCGTCCATAAAACTTGATGTTTCACCGGCAAGGATAGGGACATTGACTGATATCTGCTAAAGTGAAAACTTAGGGATAACAAGAGTGTGCAAATAAGTGTTAAATGCAATCAACACATGCATGAATATATGAAAGCAGGAATAGTCACTTCAAAAACAACTAGTTTTTGCCCTGCGATAATGAGACCGGGTCCATCAGACTGCCAACAAATATCAGCCGATGGTTACAAGAGTGGGGATGTGACCATACAGAGAAAATCACATGGATTTCAATTGAACAGAGGAAAAAAGAGGGGATACGCTCCAACAAGACAAAGGAAATCAAGAGTGGAAATGCGGATGTACGCCCCTTTGACCTCAAAACCATCGTTCTTCTTAGCAAACTTGCGCATGAAATGATGGATTTGGGGGGGGTCCACTTTTTGTGATATGCCCGCATGGCATTTGAATATCTATAGATATCTATATATATATATATACAGTATCTAGCGTTAATTTCAATTGTGAACATAAGACTATGGGTGGCCGTTCCCAACTTGACCCGCAAAAGAATCAGCGGCGTGATTTTTATCGTCAAATGCCATCAATTTGGGTACAAAGGACGCTAGGGTCAATAGTGATTCCTTTTCCTCATTGCCATGAACCCTCCATTGAAATGACAGTGCACCGCAGCAAAGAGATAGCCAATCGGAGAGCCAGGCTGCATGGCATACATGACCCTGGATATCACCACGGGGTGGATTCTTTCTTATTAAATATAGTTTTCGAACATTGTCTTTGCGAAATCCATGGGTTCAAGCTGGGGGAAAAAAATGCAAAGGGACAAGTCACTGTTTGAACATCGGGACATCCCATCTTTGTTGGCCTTCAAAGAACTCCGGGAAGACCCCACTGGAGCGCCCGTCAAATGTGTGCCGCGCGGCAGCAATGCCTGTCACGATGGATCTCATCGAAGGGTACTCCCAGTACGTTCGTTCCCTGCTGAATGATTTTGGAACGGAGGTTCGTAAAAATTGGAATTTAGGGTTAAAAATGTCGAGCTGAGAGATATGTGCAGCAAATCAGCAAATCAACCAAGAGACCAAGAGCTTCAGTACCAGTTCTACAATGACTTCTTCATTTGCACCCCCCAGATTTTCCATAGTCCCTCCAGTCCCTCCATTATTTCTGCATCTATTCAAATCTAGTCCACATGTTCTATGGAATTTGTTTCCAGTCATGGTTTTCTCTTGGTTTCCCAGTTCTTTGCCATGGTTTTCCCCATGGTTGCCTCATCTATTTGCTGTTGCAAATCAATGACTAGAGACTGCTGCTCTCGACGTGTTTCGATGAACTCGTGAAGGCCCGGTTCATAAAAACAGCAAGTACCAAAGCTCTTTAACAACTCGAAATTAGTTTAATTACAAGAACTTGTTTGATTAACATCAATCACCTAAAGCTATCATAGTTTGTGCTCCTTCAAAACTCGGATTCCCATAGCATCAGATGGGACAATCTGAGAGGTCCGGGCACCAATAGCATCAGTATGACCTGGTAATCCCTGGTATACTAAAACTGAGATAATGATGGATGACTGATGAATATTGATGAATATCATCATATGTTGCTGATTTTTCGAGGGATACTCTAGAGTAATGCCATATATTGATCAATATTGGATTTACCATATTGGATTTACCCATATATTGATCAATATTAATATCACCAATGTTCAAGGGTATATATCAACTTCTATCACCATAAAATGCTGCCATTTTAAATGCTCTGCATTCCCGAGAGTCTGGCCTCACTCCGGGACCGTGTGGCTTCACGCAGCGAATGTAACCAACTGGGCACGCCTCCCCCGGGAGATATCTTGGGGACATCTTGGGGGGGACATGTTGGAAAATCCCAAGTTGTTCTACTGTAAAAGTTCCCATTGACCCAGCCATATTCGCGATTTTCCAGCGAAGACTGAGGCTGAACAATTGTTCACCGGAAGTTTGGTGAGGGCCACAATCATCAATACAAGTCCTGATGGACAATTTGTTTGAAACCAGCCATCATGTCACATAAATTGTGTGGATCTCCATATTTTCCAATGTGTCTGGAGGGTTTTGAGGGACACCCACATCTGTTGATGATGTTGAAATGCTCCTTCCAGTTTTTCCGACCAGAAAATGAACTTTCAAGATAAACCAATTCCACCTGCCAACCCCGGGCACCTGTCTTAGGATCGCGCACATGAGGATGGTAGAGACGTTTCGTCACCTGCAGATCCAGAAGGTAGAAACCCTGAAGGGACATGGCAAGCTGGGAAACCCCTATATAAAGGGAGGTGTTTAATGGAAAATCCTCGAACTACATGGGGTATTGAAGAGTTAACCCTACGATTGAAGGAAGAGAACATGGGATTGTAGTCAGCACTACCAGAGGCTTTCAAACAGCAATGAATTCAAACAGCAATGAACCAGGAGGCAAAACTACATGTCACATCCCCACTGCCAAAGCTGGCTGAAACATCGCAAGGGCTAGTTCACCATCCCTATTTCATCGGTGACATGACTACAGCTCCTACGCCCTACACCCCAAGACTTCAAGGTTAACGAATGGCTTTTCCCCATTTGTTCAACCATCGTGCAATGCCAATACTTGGTGCTCGAAAAGTCACGAACCCAAAAATCGGATGGTTGGTAAAATGGATGATGACTTTTGTTGGCAATCCAATTATTGGCAATTATTATTCATCCCCCCATGTTGGAAAATTATATTTCCAAAAAGTTGGATTGCCCATAAATCTCCACATCTTCCCCACGTGGGGGTTTCCATAAATGGGCGTTCCCCTGAATCTCCAGATACCCTCTGGTTATGTCAAAATAGCTATGGAAAATGGCCATAGAAATAGTGGATTTTCCCATGAAAAAGTGTTGATCTTTCCATAGTTGTGTAAACGTTTACCAGAGGGTATATCTATTTTGAAAGAGTTGGATGTCATAAATCATGATAGATATGGATCATGATATTGAAACCCAATAAAACCCATATATTCCCCATATTGAAGTGATCATTTACCTTTGGATTTCCATATATTCCCCATATTGAAAACCCATTTTTTTCAACGTCCGATTGCGATTTTGGGATGTCGAACCTCAGAGCTGGAGCTTCCATATCTTTCGGAGGCCACACGATAAATGCTCCTCAGTGGCAAATGGTCAAGTTGCATGGGGATTATATGGGGATGATATGGGGATATATGGGGATGATATGGGAATACATGGCAAGTGGTATCAAAAGGAAATTATGAATGGAGTATGACTGGACAATTGGTGGAGAATCAAGAAATCTTAAAGAAAACAATCATCAGAATGTCGGAACATAGCATCAAAGGACACAGATGTATGGCTCAGTTAAACTGGGCACCAATGGACCTACAATAAAATTGCCATGTGCACTATTCAATCAGCCAATCCGGGGGTAGAATCATTTAGGGTCATACAGACATCAGACATCTTGGTCTTGGTGGGAAATGATTGGAATATGATTTTTAACCAACAACAAGTGTCGAGTCCTTGACGGCTAATCAACATTTGAGAGGCGACAAACATCGAAAACTCACGCCACACGTCTGGGGATGACTCAACATGCTGAGACTGGTTTCGGTCCCAAGACAAGTCTGGTTGTTTCCGTCACTTGACATATCTTGAAATCATCCCAAATAGAAATGGAGAATGTCGAAAGCCACATCAGCCAGTGACTATCTGCAGAGTTTCACAGGAATCTGACCTGGTACACTTTGTGGTGCCCCAGTTTGGAATCGCTAAGTTGGTAAGCACAGCTCCAATCAGTCAGGAATTATAGTAGAAATGTCACTTACTATAGCTGATGGGGATCATAGATTGTTATGAAATTAGAAACCAACTTAGCCAACTGGGTGGCGCCAGCTTGTGATGCCAAACCTTGATTCCAACACCAGAACTTCAGGGAGTTGGGACCCAGATGAACCCATTTTTTTAATGGCTCAAAAGTTCACTGCCTGCGAATATCCATATGGAGGTTTCCAAAAAAATTGTTGGTTTATAATGGAAAATCCCATTAAAATTTATGATTTGGGGGGAACCCCTATTTCAGGAAACCACCATATCATATTATTTCCGGGTTTTGGTTGCTGTTGGTACCAGTGGAGAAAAGTCTCTGCACTTCCTGTTCTCGTTGTTGAACCCATTGTTCGTGCTCTTGACGAGGATCCTCCGGTGCACCATGTGGAGGTTTCCAAAAAAATGGAGGTACCCCAAAATCATGCAAAATTGGTGGTCATCAATGCGAAAACCCAATGGTTTGTGGTACCCATATTTTCAGGAACCCCCCTAAAGTGGAGGGATCCAATCATCAGACTTGGCTACGATGAGGACTGGATCTGGCTTTCAAAATGTGGCGATCCAAAGCTAATGTTCAGCTTATGTTCACCATTTCCCACTCAAAGAGTCACAGCTTTTTGGAGTGTCCGGGTTCAACTTCGTCCGGGTATCAGGGTGTTTCTGAAAATATACCCACTAATCCAATATGGTTCACGCTGATTTCCCCAAAGTGACAACATTGACCCCCCATTTCAGCAGACCCGAAAAAAAATTGGGCCCCTATGGTTGATGATTTTCGTTTTGCATAGGATTAAACCACAGTGGAAAATTGGGATTAAACCACCAAACCATCCCATGTCATCACCATCATATCATCATAATGTCATTTATAATCCCATATGGATATGATGGGATTATTTGTCATTGAATGGGATCATGATATTATTTATAATCACCAAACTATCCCATAATTCAATTTGTCATCAAAGTTGACGCCGTCGATGTTTCACTCCAAAAGGAACGGAGACTCGAGTCCTTCTGCAGCTGTCGATGAGCGCCGCTGTCCGGGGGACCTTGGTTGGGATGCATCCCCTGAACATACCAATTGAACTGGGATATACACTGTAAATGCGCGGTAAATGAACGGGGATGTTGTTTGAGGTTTATGGTTTGATTACAAATAGGGTAGGAAACTGCTTCACTGCAGGCTCCAGGATAGCCCAATGATTCGGGATGATTTTCACCTACACAAAAACGAGAAAACAAAAACATCGTTGTAATATCCATTGAGACAAGGTTGAAAAGGTTGATGGTTTATCAAACATCATTAATATCCAAATCATTACTATCCATAAAGATCCATCAATATCCATATCATTACTATCCATAAATATCCATTAGTATCCATAAGTCTCCATATCCATCACAATATCTATCAAAATATCCATCACCAGGTGAAATTACATCTTAGTATCATTAATATCGATCTATGAATTACTATCCATTAATATCTGGCTGGTGGTTTCAACCCCTCTGAAAAATATGAACGTCAATGGGAAGGATTATCCCATATATGAAATGGAAAATCAAAGCCATGTTTGAAACCGCCAACCAGATATCTCATTAACCATGATTAACCACCATTATCCACCATTAACCATTATTAAGCAGCCATTTATGTTTACCCCATGTATATCCCATTAACCATTATTAACCACTATTAACCATTATTAACCATTAATAACCATTATTAACCATTAATAACCATTATTAACCATTATTAACCATTATTAACCATTATTAACCATTATTAACCATTATTAACCATTAATAACCATTATTAACCATTATTAACCATTATTAACCATTAATCAGCCATTACTAT
>Ga0126342_10010058_pt1 | contig 16927 bp, 8 predicted proteins | sample Cyp1metagenome_FD_92528 | JGI IMG/M metagenome (GOLD analysis project Ga0126342, IMG submission 92528) | Coral microbial communities from Lord Howe Island, Old Settlement Bay, Australia - Cyphastrea 1 metagenome | ecosystem: Host-associated > Invertebrates > Cnidaria > Coral ... | reverse complement strand
CTAAAACCATATTTGTTTCCCAAAGAACGGCGCATGCCAGAAATTTCAGCGGCAATCAGATGAAACACTGTTTTGCTAGACCAGCATCAAAATTTTGATGCCGCTCGAGTCTCTAGGTATATACAGTATTTACTTAGTATAGTGTTTATGAAATGAACTAATATACTGTCCAAGTTATCTTCTGGTATCAACAGTTCAAGTGCCCACAAGGTGTTGTTTTCCCCTTGGCAACGCCATCTCAATGTGGGTGCCACCTTGCAACCACCCACAGGTTGCGTTGCAAAGGCAGGTTGTTATAGTTATTTCATCACCATCAACCCTAGTGAAATACGAGCTAACTAAGCCAACCTCACAAAAAATACTTCTCACTCTCCATGTTTTGCATTTGTCTGGGCAAATGATAATAATTCACTTACCTGAATAGTCCGGCCATTTTGGGATGATTTCCTTATAAAAACCATGATTCCAGGGCTCGGTCGTTATAATTTACCCAGATTTGTTGATATGTTTGTTGAGTACCCTCTGGTAAACTAACATAACTATAGAAAATCGCTATTTTTAATGGGAAAATCCACTATAGATGGGCCATTTTCAATAGCTATGTTAAATTACCAGAAGATATCTTTGCTGGTTAAGTCCCCATTTTTGTCCATCCACGTTACGACGTTGAACTCCGCCCACGTAAAACGTCGCCCGCGTTACGCCGCTCTCCTGTAGCCTTCGACCCCTTCGCGCGCGATGTCCACCTTGGCTCCAGTGCGTTCTTCGATGCTCCTGGCGAAAACGGATCTGAGGAATAATTAGTATATATATATATATATTATATGTATATATAATCTATATATGATATATAACTTATAACATATATGATAACTTATATGTGATGTATAACTTGTATATGATAAACGTATATATATATATAATATGACTTATATATGATATATGTCACTAGGGATACTAGGGTTTATGGATGTTTATGCATGTTTATGGTAGATACTTGGACCCTCCAAGTAACCATTAAAAAAAAAAACACTAATAATAATAGTGATAATAATTATGATCATGATACTAATCATAATGGCAAAGGTACTACAATGTGGCCCTGCCCAATGATAAGTTTGTTCGATAAACCCAATTAAGTATAGTTGTAAGTATAACAAACCATATTAGTTATCGGAGCTGCGTACCCCAACTTAGCTAGGGCGCTCCACTTTGTAGCTCATAATGTATATATATATATAAATATACATATATACATATATATATATATATATATGTATATTACATATATGATGTATGTCACTAGGGTTTTAGATCCTCCTCCTTTGATCCCTTTGATCCTCGTTGGTTGAGAACGGAGTTCGATCAGTTCATGGATTGCGATCATCCACAATTTCTTGGATAGTATAATATACCCTCCAGTAAATTAACATAGACCCTGCCAGAGAGGGGTTGGAAGACTAGTTTCGACTACAAATTTGTCATTTTCAGGGTCTATGTTAATTTACCAGGGGTAACGATTAATATAACCACCCGGCAATCATCAACCAACCAGGGTTTAGCGGCCACTGCTCAACTGCTGATCAAGGACAGTGGTGGGTTACCTCAGCCCTAGTTTTTATTTGTGTCTGTCAAATTCTGTCAAGTCAAATCACAATTGTTGGGTTTGTTCTTCAAGTTCCCATTTTTTCAGGGCTGCTCCCAACACCCCAGATACACGGAGGGAAATAGGCTATAGGAGAATTATCCGTATTCCTCCCATGATAGGTTGGAGCAAGCCTGTTTTTGCTAGGTTTAATTACCTTTGACTGAAAATTCAGGAGGAACATAAACACAAAAAGTAGGTGCCTAATCACAATCTTCCCTGTTAAATAATTCTATTTTGGGGGGTATAAGGCATACACCACTTTTAGACACATCGAACTTGCCCAGCCCACGGGCTCCGAATGAAGTCACCAGATCTACCAATGAGGGCAGGAACCAACTGCGCCTGCAAACTCGAGATATCTTTGGAACAGCCCAGCCCCTGATAATGTTATATAATCCACCCAAAAAAAAGAAAAGTACATGGTCTCTGGTCTCTATTATCTTTGCAGGATATTTTTGTTCCATCCTTTTCGGGAGTATCTGAAGTTGCAGAAGTTTCTGAACATGTTCTGGGCAGAATGGATTAAATATGTATACACACATGGTTAGATTTTCCTCCAAACTTCGAGCCCTCTTGTTTTTGTTAAACATGTTCTGAAGGTCTTTAAATTTCTTGAACTATCCATCCCGTATTATCGATATTTGAAGTTCCCGCAACTGGTCAAGTCTGCTGCGGCTAGCTCTTGAAGACGAGGATAACTTTCATCCATGTTTGACCTAAGACTGGAATTTGCCCTTGTAATGTCTATATATATATATATATCAATGACTATCACCATTTTTTGGAGCTAAATCATCGAACTAAATGGGCCATGTTTCATAGCTATGTCAAGACTGTGGTATTGTTTATTGCTCAAATTCATTGCGGGTCCTGACATGCTCATGCTTCCGATGAGCTTAATTCAATGTGTTTTTTAGTCTGATGGTGCGAGCGTATTGTTTTGGTAACAGCGACATTCCAACCAACAGTAGCTCAGCAGCACTCCTTTGACATCCAAAAACCGGCAAACGACATGTGGCACAGCTGGATTTTGCTGTGAATTCTAAGTGCCCGAACCCCGGAAGTTGAAAAACATGTTTCAGACGTGCAACTATATGTTCTTTGGAATCTTGGAGCCTAAAGTGCTCTACCATGATCAGATCAATCAACTGTTAATTCTTTGAAGGCTCCAAACACTGGTTTGACCACATTTAATTTGTGTTGAACTGCGATTTACAAATATCTTGGATGCAAATCCAAAATGGACAGGGCATGGACGGGTATCGGTTGTTGATGGTTATTGTACCAAAAAGTTGTGGGTTCTTGTAATAAACAGTCATACCCCAGCAAACCAAAGGTAGACGTACTGTGGATGGAAGAAATCCTGCACCACCTTGGATGGTTGAAACCCTATAAATAAGGCTTTCTTTCATCCACAGTAGGACAAAAAAAAGGCTATGGGCTATGGGTCTACCCTGGACACCACTGAGACTCGGGCCGGCAAAGCGCAACTAATCGAATAGGGTAGCCTCAGTTTCAATTCGTTGGATTGGTCGTCCAAGAACCCGGTGGGGAATGCGGGGTACCAGCCCGGTTTCATAGTCATCACAAAAAATGGGGGGTAAACCGCGGGTAAAGCCCGCAAATCAATAATCTAAATCCAGGGTTTACACTGACATCCCATTTTTTTTGGTTCAGCCAAATTTATTGCTGAACCTCAGTGACTCAGGGACCAAACTACCAAACCCTGCCATGGGCACAAAGGTATCACAATACGTACCCAACAACAAGAAGACAGTGGGTGGTTGCAGATCCTATATATATGATAAAACATAATATATCATAATAACTATCACAGGCATACCAAAGGCTATATATCTATATGATCATGATATAGTAATATTGTCTTATATCACTACAATAAATAATCTATTTTACAACGTCTCTCAGGTCACAGCTCAGCTGTTCCAGGAGGCATGGAATCCAAATCCTCGCGGCGCGAGTTTATGCTTTCCCCCAGATGACTCAGCCAAACATCCGAAACACGGCTGGGAATGCCAAAAATCAGCCACAATTTAGGCCATGGATATGTTGTGGCTGGATTCATCTGGAAACAATCCATGGAATCCAATTTACAATTGTGTTCACTATGTTCAATATGTTCAATGGATTCAATGAAGCAGGTCTTTGGCTAAGTTTCCAGATGGATGGAACCAGATTGAATCCTGGGCTGACATTGCCCCTCCGAAGCTTTCTTAAGGAGATCTTGGAAGTTCGTGTGCTGCATTCCATGTGATTTCAACCCCCATGTTGAATCAGCTCAGCGTTTCATATCATGGTGGGCCATTGTCCGTGTGCCCCCTTTCCCCAACGCAAAAAACACAACAATGGCCAATTAGTTGGACAAGGATGTGCTTCAGAAGAACTATAGCTGGTTGGTGGTTTGAACCCCTCTGAAAAATGATGGAGTGAAAGTCAGTTGGGATGATTATTCCATTCCCAACTGAATGGAAAGTCATAAAAGCCATGTTCCAGTCACCACCAAGCAGATAGTGACATGGAGGATCTCCGGACTGGAGTTGAACCTCTCCTGGCCCAAGAATCCAAGGCCGCCTGAGACCTGAGTCATTTCCCGGGTAACCACCTTTGGATAGGTAACCAGCGTAATTTAACCTTACTGTGTTGGGGTTGGTTACTCATGAATAAGGTTGGAAGGTCAAATTTAAACCTAATTTAAACCTAATTTATCATGATATACTGGTTGAAAGGACTTCCCAGGTCATGGGCTGCGATAGTTCTTAACCAACAGGGCTTCTGAACACTGCTAAATTTCTTGTTGTGATGACTGCTAATATATCACATGGTTAATCAAATTCATCAGTGGCTTAATCATGATTCTATCCATGTCATGATAAATTCTTGATCATTGCAAAATCTGGCTAAGAAAAGGTTAATTTTTATAGAAGTTAAAGGTCAACTATTAATCATTGGTGACAAGGGACGGTCGGCATGTTAAACTAATAACTTGACATGGAAATGGAAAAGCCACCATGAATGTAGATCATTTTCCATCCTGCTTTGCTAAAAACAACTGGAGGGTGGTCTGAGGGGTGGTCTAGCAGAATGGCAATTGTCACCAGTAGTAACTGACACAGAACATGTAATGGTCAATGTAGCCTGATTCAAGAATTTGGCGCGTCATTCCCAGATGCTCCATCATGTATGGTATATTTACCTACATTTGGGTGATTTTCCGGGCAAATGTTGATACATATTCCATACATGGAGCATATGGGATTGTCTGTGATAACGAAACTGAATCGGTCGACACATCAGTAGTTTCAATAAGAATCTGATCTCCACATTGTGCCATGTGTTCAGTCCTAAGTGAAACCAGCAAACGGAACAACATAATTCACATATAATTATCCAAGCAGGAATCATATTGGTAAACACATTCATGGTATAAACGAGTTGGCAAACAAATGATGATGCCTATTCCAACCATCACATAATCAGAGTTTAAGTTATAGTTGTCATCTATGTTAGAATGTATTCAAGGGACATATTTTGGGAATCCCCGAATCTCCCCTGTAGTGAGGCCTTTGCAGCATACTGGGCAAAGCTATACAGTTATGGCCATTTATTAGTTACAACTGGTTATAAATGGGACTATACATTCTATAAATGGGGTTATAAGTACTTATAACTGGTAAAGGGCCATAACTGTATAACACTGTATAAAATGATTTTCCCGGGACCCGAAAAAAATGACGAGACCCCCGTCGCCCGGAGCAGAGACGGAGAGGCGTTATATGTTACAAAGTGTCAAAACTGATCATTTCCAGATCCCAGTATAGGCATATGCGTATGCAACAAGAAACAAATGACATTTTTATGTTACATATCATGCTTATCATAAAACATACCCCAAAAAAAACAACCAAAATAAACCAAAAATAAACCGTATCGCATGTCCAACCTTTCAAGCCACCAAATCCTCATCCGATACGGAACCTGCAGCTTTGCCTTCTTCAGATCTGCCAACGTCGCTATGAACTTCTATGCAGCACATGGGTGTTTCTCAAAATGGGTGTACCCACAAATCCGTTGTTTTTTCCTTTCAACATGACAATGATTGAATGATCTTGCGACCCCCCAATCTAAGAAACCCAAAATAATTAGGTTTGACTGAAAAGAATTCACTTAACATCGTTCCCGATTGAAGTCGTTATTTCGACAGTATACCACACTTTCAAACGCACCTAAATGAGATATCCTCATGTTTGTTGTTGAAATCTCTGTTTTCGCCCAATAAAAAATCACCCATGTTTGATGGGTAAGTCCATCAAAATCATCCAGCGCCAAGTTTCATGCTTTTCATGGGGCCAAAAGGTCAAAAAAGACGCTGCCCGGTGGTGCCGCAATTGAGAACCATGCATTTGGCCCAAAGTTCGAGTGGGGAGGATATCCACCGCCCTTTGCACTACCTGGAGAAATTGATGGCACTGGCGCGTCTCAGTGAGGTTCAATGGATGTGGGAAATTCTAGAGGAAAATATGGTTCTTCTGAAATGTTATCCCCAAAAAATGGGCTTCGAGTTTCTGACGTTTTATGGTAACAAACATGTTTTTACCCCAGGTTGGATGAGCCTGCTCGAAATTGGTGGTTGTACGGCCATTTGATCAAGATTTATGCCTTGGTTGGTACAGTAGACATTCAATCCATACCAACTGGGTTGTGGGATGTTGTGGGTCACAAACCGCGTACCCTCTCAAACGCGGCAATTGGAAATCCGCTAGAAATGGGGGTTTCAATAGGAAAATCACCTATAAATAGAGTATTTGCCATTACCATGTTTGATTACCGGAGGGTACCATTGCATTCACTTCAAACTACTTCTAGTTGATAAAGCCGGACGTTCATCGGAAAATCATAGGCCTTGACAGTCAAACCCATGCCATGATACGCCAAGTGTTGTGAAAAATGACAGCCCCTTTGTTGTTGATCAATTAGCCGTTTCGCAAATGGCAAAAATGTTTTTCAAATGTTGATCAATCACATGTTGTTGATCAAATGGCTTAAACTTAAAACATGTAATCATTTGTAGATGATATCTAATATCTTGGATTTGCTTCAGGCCTCTCCCCTCAAACAAAATATATGCTGTGGATTCCCTAAATGATGTATTTGCCATCGGGAAAGCAGCAACTCACATGATATGGTAGTACAAGATCTCAGCCCGTCACTTATGTAAGAGTCTTGCCATCTCCACATCATTACCCATATGGCTATCTTTGCTATTGATTGTTTCAGTTCACCCAGCGGCACCAATATCATGTCCAGTATGAGTTGTTTTTGTTGATACTATATATATATATATATATTATGGTTGGTTAGCTATCATTGGTGAATTATGTACCCTCTGGTAATTTAACATAGCTATTGAAAATTGCCCATTTGTAGTTGATTTACCTATTAAAGATGGTGATTTTCCATAGTTATGGTAGTTTACAAGAGGGTATATCCCCGTTAACATCCCTTGTCTCCATGTCTGTCACATTTCTGTCGCTCCAGCCCCGCCGTCGCCCAGTCGATGTCCTCATGTTGCCCGCCTCCATGACCAGGTCCAGGGCCTCCCTTGCCGTAGCCCCAACCTGACCCACCAACTTTCAACAAAGATGGGAAACCTGAGAGAAAACCGAAAAAAACATGGGGTTTTGGTCATGGTACCATCATCGTGGTTCCTTATAGTGGGTATGTAAACCATTTTATAACGACATCTATAAACCAATATAAACCAAATTCTATTCATGCCGGGGATGACCATCCCATTTTTGGGGGTAGGTCATCCAACTTTTATCGATGGACGATGTGGGTCAAGGAACCTCCTGATTTATTTATGGAATTCATGATTTGGAGGACCCCATATTCTTGTTACCCTCTGGTAAACAGCCACATAACTATTGAACATGGCCATTTATAGTGAGTTTTCCCATTTGAAATGGTGATTTTCCATAGTTATGTGGCTGTTTACCAGAGGCTATTGAATATTTGGGGGATGGGATTGCTAGATTGACTGGATCTATGATCAAGTGAAACCCTACCTTCAAAAAAAAAAGCTGGCATACCGCCTTGCAAAATGAATGCAAATGGCCGGACTTGCTGGATGATGATGCATTCTTGGCAGAGACCAACTCTTCAGGTTGGAGAAAGATTGGGCCGAGGAACAATGCAGTTATGGCCCTTTACCAGTTATAAGTATTTCTAACCCCATTTATAGAATTATAATCCCAATTATAACCAGTTATAACTAATAAATGGCCATAACTGTGGTCGGGCGAACACCCAAACTGAGCGCTTGAAGCTGCCCTCGTCACGTTCAGAGGCCAGGCCGAACTCATGTCCTCTGGCATCAACTCCTCTCCGTCGCCGTCTCCGGATGATTCACTGCCTTTTCTGTAAGGGCACAGAAATGGCTGAGGCACCGCGGAGCTGTTCCCCAACTGGCCGATGTGCAGTGGTTGCAGCTCAGCTGCATAACCAGACCATTGTTCATGTGACTCAGAAACTTCAGAAAGCCCGGAACAGAAGAGGAAAACACAACATCCTATGACAAAACATATACGGGTGAACCATCTGCAAGAATAAAATCTATCTGCAACTTAAAGGAGCTATGGAATCCTTGGGGATTCAATCAGTCAAGCGTCTTTCGACATTATGTTTCCCAATAATTAATTCATTCATGGCCAATCTTAGATTTATCATGTTATCATTAATCTAATTCCAACTTCCATTACAAATTTGAAGTACTCAACCTGTCATCCAAGATTCACCCGGTTCGCCAAATGAACCAAATCCCCAGGGCCGCGATCCAGGCCTGCGCCTTCTTCACCGAAATTGATGACACGTTGATAGTGTTGAAACTGCGCGGCTATAGGGCCGAGGTCACAGGACCTTTTTTGTTAAAGCCACATAGCTATTGAACATGGCCCAGTCGAAATAGTGAGGGCCTCCCAATAGAAATGTGGTGATGTTCCATAGTTCTGTGGTGTTTTCCATAGTTATGTGGCTTATTTTCCATGGTATTTTGCTCTGAGTATCAAAGACCCAGGGAAGCAGAAATGACATGAAATGACATGAAATGACATGAAATGACATGGTCCACCATCCGATCCATCATATGAATTTGTCGCTCGGATTTTGCGCATGTGAAGACATGGTCTACAAGGACCTCTTTAAAAATACCGCTTGGGTATATGCAGTCTGGACACAAACTGGTGATACTCTCCAACAAACATCTATACTAATGTTATACTAACACTGAAAAGGTTCTTTGATAGGTTTCTCTTGGTTTAGAATCTTAGAACTAGGCAAATAAATGGACTTATGGGAAAATATATACATTAGTATTATTATATATACATATATATATATATATACATATTTAAATGATCCAAACTTTAAACCGTATTCTGAAACAACTCCAGGCCGCTGAGAGTCATATCTTTCAGTTCATTGGATTTCGATTGGGATGTTGGGATCTAATCTGGTTGGTGGCTGACCTACCCCCGTGAAAAATGGTGTCATGGGAATTTTTGCCGCAAAAGATGAAGGGTTTTCCGCAAGAAAAATGGAGGCTTCTGGTTGGTGGTTGCTGCTAACTAACCTCTGATTCATGATGGAGTGAGTGAGTAACAGTTGGGATGATGACATTCCCAACTGGATTGAAAAATAGAACATGTTCCAAACCACCACTTTATTCCCACTTTAACGGACGCACTGCCAGAGTCGCACGCTGACAGCTAGACAGACGAAATCCATACCTGACAGAAGCGATCATCTTTGGTCGCCAGTGACAGACTGTCCAGCGCCTTCGAAGTTCTGTGGATACCAGTTGGGTAGTGTCTGAGGATCCAGAAATCAATCATCTTGAGTCTTTCAGGACACCATGGAAGTGCTATGCATCCGGTGTGAAAAAACAAGGATCGTGATTCAGGTCTACAGTATCGGTACAGAGGAGATGTTCCATGGTGGCGGAGACATTCCTTCAATACCTTGGTAAACCATCTCGTTCTCGTAGCAAATGGAATTGCCAGGAGATCAAGGTGTGGTGTGTGCCGACCAGCTTTCCAAACATCAATCTTCGTTGGCCCCATCTCACCAGACAGCATGAAGTCAATATATAATTGATAATGTGAAACCCAAACCAAAGCATCCACACTGCGATATGTTGATTGCCAGAACCACGACATGACCTGACGCACAACCTCGTCACCATACCACCTAACAGCTTGATGTGGAATGTGTAGGGGAGCAAGGTCACTCCATGCGTCTGCAGGTACCTCAGGTGGCACTGCAAGGTCTTCACATTCAACTTCATTTTCAACCTGTGTATCTCGAACTACAGCTTGACTGATCTTGAGCATGGTCCATTGAACTTCACGAGACAATTGCTGACACGCTATTGTTGCCTGTACATGTCGGTCAAAGAAACACCAAAACTCCTCTGGTCGTTTCCGCTGGGCCCATGTAGCAGCTTGGTCAGCCACGCTATTGTTCGCAAAGCACCATTCTTCAAGTGGAGAAACCGCACTTGTCTGCGTACGGTGGGCGGCAACTTTAGTGATAGAAACCTGTCCATGTGCAAAGTCTTGCAAAAGAAGGTAAATTTGGTTCCAGAGATCAGAGTGTGCACTGTTCGGTTTAGGTTCACGCCCTTGTAACAGTTTTTGCAACCTAGTGACCACAGCACTACAGTCAGACCACAAACAAACTTGCTCATGTTGCAACCTGGCAATGGAGAGAGCTCGGATCACTGCATAAATTTCCGCCCTATATGAACTCTGAAGCAAGCCGGGAAGTGGGCCAGAGTCTACCACCTCGGCTGGCGCATGATGGACACCATTGGCCACCACAACAGCCCAAGCAGCAAGCCGACACATAGGGGCAGCTTGATTCATACACCCGCCATCCGTGAACAGATGAAGCACTTGGGATATGGGTCGCAGGGGATTTACCACTGGACACACAATTGCATCAAGAGCAGAATACCAGGAGTGAAGAGTATGTGGTTTGACACTCCATCCATATCCAGTCAAAAAATCAGGCGCCTGGGGCAAAAGTTTCCAAACATCAGCAGAAATGCCACTACGCTCAGCAGCAAAACGTTCACAAACCCAAAAACGGTGAAAACGTGAGTCCGTGCAACCGCAGTATGGACACAAGTCACTTCCCCCATCTTGGCAATGTGCCTTCCCATCCCGGGTGATGTGGCAACCATTCAAGCATTTATGGAACAATTCCCTGTCTTCATCAGGCAACCCTTTAAGGAACACCCTGGTGTCAGCGGCATCTGCAAACTGCAAATTCTTGAATCCTGGGCGGTGAGCCACCTGTTGTGTGACCACAAATTGCCAAGCCCATTGAGCCCTCAACGTGATTTCTGCCAAGCAAGCATCAAAAAGGTCAAAGGAGCCCAGCAAGTCAAACACACAACCAGCATGGGTAATATGCCACCCAAGTTGATGCAGCCTCTTCAAAAGGGTCGCAGTGATACAATTGTCAGGGATGGGCCCTGGCATGGTAACAAGTTCTTTGATAGCTTTCTGGATTTGCAACCGATCACCACAATCACGTGCGCACCTAATTGTTTGCATGATAGCCCAAAAGCCCGGGTCAGCCAATGGGTGTTCTATCATGCCAAGCTGAAGCCAAGCATTGGAACCTGCTGCATCTGCCTCAAGTCCTTTCATTGCGCCCGCTCTCAACCCTTGGAATGCTGCATCACTAATAGATGTAGCTGCTATATGGCATGGAGCGCACGAGGCCAAGCTGCCACCAAAAGCGCCCTGACCTTGGTTTTGTACCTGCATGCTGAAAGTCTGAGCCGTGGCCAAATGGGGGCCATGCTGTTCACTCGGTCCATCAGAGATGCATTCGTATGCTTTCTGGACATTTGTACATGCGCACCAAGGTTTTTGGCTGAAAGGACAACAGCAAAGCCTTGAGTTTTGAGACGCTGACGCCCTTCAGAAGTAATTGACCAGGTATACGTCTTTTTGGGGTCAAGTTGCAAATCAACAGCCTGCACAAACCTGTCTAAGCAAAGTTTCGCTCCTTCAATCATGGAGCTATGGGAACACAAGACTTGCCAATCATCCACATACGTCAAGGCAGTACACAAAGGAAAGAAGGCCTGTTGCCATGAGTGGAAAGCAAAATCAATGATCAGCATCGCAACGCAGCTGAGGCCACACCCCTCAGGGAATCCTGTCACACTAGGGATTCCCGATGTCAACGAGCCACGAAGGAGGAACCTCCTGTTCATTTGCGAGAGTGCTCCTGCCCATCCAACTAGCACATGTCCTGGAAAGCCAATGTGACCTGCAATCTCAAAGACTACCAGGCGAGGGATCATGTTGAACGCTTTCTGTAAATCCGCAACCAGCCCTGACATGTCAATGTGATTCTGGAAAGAATGTTCCACCGACCACAAAAGCTTGGCCCAAACCTGAGCTGCATACCGACCAGGCCGGCATCCATATAGGGTGTCAGGCAGGTGCTCATCGATCTGCTGCAGAGCTTGTCTGGAGTGAAATGAGCTCCAAGCCCTGTACAACAAGCTAAAAACTGTGATGGGTCGAAAATCTGCAGGAGAACCAGGCATGGCAATTTTGGCCAAACTGACAACTTTGCCCTCCGTAAGCTGGAGTGGCCATGCACCAGTACGTTCTGACTGACAAAACATGTCACAGAACACTTGGAGGACTGTCTCAGGCATGCTCTTCAAATCCTGCAAGGTAACACCATCTAGGCCATGCGACGTAGAAGTTTTCTTGCCAGCAAGGATTTTGGAGAGGTTCGTCGGAGTCATAGAACCCCAGTGCATGTCAAACCTAGGCAAATACCGTTTGGAAAAGGCAATGATGGCAGACCATCTGTCTGCCGGCACATTCTCATGACGCATCCAACGGCTCCTCCAGGCACGAACAAACTCTTCCTCCAGTTCCGCATGGGTACCAATAAATCGGGTTTGAGAGATCATGGAGCCTATGGAGACATCATTTGTATCCTCAAGCCAAACTGCATCCGAGTCATGATGAATAACTTTCAAGGGGACCCCATTACAGGAAATAACATGGTCAGCAACAAACTCACACGGTTGGTCCAAAACAACTTGACCCGTGTCGGCATCAATGGCTTCAACCTTGGCTTGAACCGGCTTGAGTAACACATCCACTCCTGGCACACCCTGCGGTCGAATATCAGAAAAAAACAAATTCGGATTCTGATCACGACGAAACTTGGCATATTGTCTTGAAGAACGACGAAGCTCAGTCTCAAGCGCACGAACAGCTAACCCAACCGATTCAAACATTGCCATTGCAGTGTTGGCATCAGGTGGATACACAGGGCATTGAAGGGGAGCATGAGCAGTTTTGAAATCACATGCATTCCACCAATCTTGAAAAGAGGGAGAGAAACCCACTGCATGTACTACAGCTCTCCAAGACTCAGCTTTCTGGATCGCAACTCGGCCAGTCAGGTTGGTCGCTAGACGGGCATAGGCTTGCAATCTCCTCACTTGTCTGATCCATTGCGCATGCTTCAAAGATGAGCCAAAGAAACCAGGTTGAAAGTCACCTTTCCTACCAACCTTGATTGGGGCAGAAAGGGTTTGTCGTGCAGGTTTAGGCTGTAGTCTCTTACCCCTACCACACATGGCAGCCGTGACAGGGGCAACAGAAACATCAGCAGCAGCTGTTTCAATGGTGTTCCACACATAGGCATATTGCTCAGTCATGCAATCCCCGGGCGGAGGCCACACAAGGTCAACTGGAAAGGACTGTGGCCAGACAAATTGCATCGGCTGAGGCCAGACCCAAAGGGATGGAGCATTCACTAGGCTGCGAAACCTACCTAACAAAACTGAGTGGTCAGGCCAGACATCATGCATCACTTCAACCGCAACCAACAAGTCAGCCAATTCAGGTGAGACATACAGAAAATCAGGTCTCGTACGCCCTTTGCAAGTTGGTTGAATCATCTGTCCCCAACGCTCCAGGGCAACATCTTGAATCTCACGAAAGCCGGCTTGTGCCAAAAGGCCAAATGCCGGGAGAGAGTCTTGCTGAACGTTCCAATCCCCAGATACAAACCGTGGTCCACTACTCAGGTTACACACATGCGTCACCAGGTGGTGTAGAATCATCTCATTGTTTTTCATGTATGCAGGATAAAGATGTGCATTGGGTTCACCATACATGACACCTCCGGAAATCCAAGCATCACCCAACAACGTGGTGAACAAAAGGGCTCTACCTGAATCTTGGACATGTTGCGGCAAGCTGGAAGGAACAGCACGAGTAGGGTGCTTTGAAATCACTCCAACACCCTTCCATGAATTTGGAGAAACCAGGGATCTTGCCAAAGACGTCTGGTCAGTGACACAATACCGAAAAGGAGACTGGACAGCTCGAAGGCCTGCTTTGAATCTCGAGACGTCCTTGCCAAAAAAGTGAGTTTCAGCCATCGTCCAAACATCCCCTGTGGACAAATGGGCCTGGATATAATGCTCTTTGTTCCGTAACCCCGAAGGATTGAACGTTCCCAATGTGAAAATGTCAACATCAAAATGAACCGTAGGTCCAGGGTTTGATGCCTCCCCAACACGAGTCATACCAAGCAAAAGTACAAGCATCAGAGGCCAGCTGTTGCGTCGAGGGCAAAGGCTGACAAGATCAAGCCGCAGCAAATGAAGGCAGCACAAGGAAATGGGGAACAGGATCCAGTAGCCAATACCACAAACGCTGAGCAAAACAAGGGCCATGAAGAGGCCAAACCAACCCAAACATTCTCGAAAGGCTTCAAATCCCTCCCCACACCATCATTCCATGGCCTGATCTTCACGAGGGCGTTTGGCCAGGAGATTCCTGATCTGAGCCATCTGTGATTCAAACATTGCTTGCACACTTTGGGTATGGCTTTCTAGCTGCCCATGAAGTGTCTGTCCCTGTTGATGAATCTGTTGTTGCACCACCGCGAATTGCTTGTTCGACTGGGTGGAAAATTCAGTGAATTGACGCTCAAGGCTTTGGTTCTTTGACATGAGAAGCTGAACTTTCGATTCAAGGTCAGACAATCGCTCTGGCACATCATCCTGTTCCATGGCAGTCGGGAGTTTGGCAAGCACAGCGGACTGAATCTTGGCCTCAAGCTGCTGAAGACTCTCTGTAGCAGATGCAGTCACTGGACCTACCTTCGGCTTGGCATATCCACCCCAAGGGTCAGCATGGGTCCACGGGTCAAGGTCAGTTCCAGCAGAAGCAGTGGCAGAACAAAGTGTCAACGTGCTGGCCGCTCCGACAGAAGCCACCTGCTGCACCTTGGTTGCTGTCTCAGAATGCTTGTGCATAGACACCACCACTTCACCATGCGACATATGGAAGATCAGCTGTGGTGGGGGATCCACTGCTTGGAGAGCCCACATCGTGCCTCGCCCAGGCACAGGTTGTAATGGTTGGAGAGCTTTCACACTCCAACCAGCCTGCTTCATTGCACGACAGATTGCATTCCTATCCACTCCCCAAGGAAAGGGACCTGCAAGGTATTGACTCCTTGGGCCACTGGGCAAGAAAGTCGTGTCCGGTCTGAGCATGTCATGAATTTTGCTGGCTTGGTCAGAGAGCACTCGCAATCCCCTTCTGTCACCTAGCCTGGCAACCCCCACTACCGCGGGGTTGGTTTGGGTCATATGAGACAACTCGCTCTGCGAAAGCTTCGGTGCCCACACCACAATATACTGAGACAACACCTCCTTGCCGTCTGGCGACCGTGGCTCTGTATAAGCTCCGGAGGCCCCACTGGCAGCCAGCATGATTGGCATCAGGGCAGATGGCAAACGGATGCATACCGAAAAAAATTCAGCCTTCAGTGGTGGAGCCGTCTTGAAACCGCTCTTGAGATACTGTCAACGCCAGACATCCAAGATCGGATCACGAATGGGCAAATTTTTAGTGTTGTGCCATGCCTCACATTTGCATCCAGCAGTGTCACACCTGGCAAGAATTGGAAAAAGCCGGACAAGATGTTTGATGGGCGCAGCAACAAACTCCTCCCACTGCAAAGGAAATTCATCTCTGTACACCATGATTTTGACAGTCACGACATCAAGCTGGTCCACTGAGATCGTGTTGGCAGCCACCAGTTTTTCAACAAAACCTTGACCCAACTGTACAATGACGGCTTCAGCCAGCAATGGCTCATTGTTTGCCAGACACACACACATGGCGTAAGCACTTTCGTATGAGGCAAGGCAGTGTCAACATCAGTACCAGGGGGCAGGAAAACTGCCAGGGCAAGTGGCTCACTTGAAACTTGTTTACCTGCTTTCAGATAGGGCAAGGCCTCCTCCAAAGTCACCAAGGCAATACCGCAGGCCAAAGGACCAATCTGCTTAGCAGAAATTTGTGGCATCGAGTGGCCATGAGCATGGAATACACCTTCGGGCAGGGTCAACTTGGCAGGGTCAACCGCCTCAGGAAGAGGTGGGCGACTTTTCAGTTGCTGCGGTTTCATGCGTTTGCCAACTGGGATGGATTTGTTGGTTGCTACCACCGCAGCTAACTCCTCAGGCAAGAGAAACTGAAAACGCACTTGGTTCCCTGCAACCTTCAAGGGTCTCCAGACATTTTTGGCTTGCAATGCTTGTTGAATGGAGTCACTACCAATGATCTTGATTGCTTGCTGGGCACGCTGAATGCAGAGCTTCTCAGGCACACCATGCTTCACCAGTTCCTCTGACAAAGTTTGAGCTAGACCTGAAATGTTTCCAGATCCCCACGCGACAGGGCAAATGCAGCACGTGCCATCAAACACTGCATTGACAAAGCTTGCTTTCATATTCGCCTGACAGTTGCCAAGTTCATGCAAGTCATTTGGTAAATCTGCACCTACCATGATATGCCCCAAAAACGCAATGGCAGCTGCACCGCACAGGTTGTGTGGCTGAAGCTTGCTGGGAAACGTGTGCAGCACCACTTCCTGGAATGCAAATTGTTGTTTCAGAATAGTAAATTTCGTGAAGTCCTGTTTATTTGCCCAATATGCGTTTATGGTCCAATTCTGCTAGCGGGGGGGTCAATATGCGTTTAAGGTGTATCAAAAAAAAAAATTGTGCGCCATGAACGCATATTGGGGAATCTAACCACTTATGTCAGGAAAACCCATTTACCAACATTTACCATGAATGCAGGGAACCATCGAAAAAAAATAGTACATGTTGCGAGGTCCATTTTT
>Ga0126342_10010057_pt1 | contig 16927 bp, 15 predicted proteins | sample Cyp1metagenome_FD_92528 | JGI IMG/M metagenome (GOLD analysis project Ga0126342, IMG submission 92528) | Coral microbial communities from Lord Howe Island, Old Settlement Bay, Australia - Cyphastrea 1 metagenome | ecosystem: Host-associated > Invertebrates > Cnidaria > Coral ... | reverse complement strand
TGGCTCATGAAAATGGGTGACTGTGAGCCTAGTTATGGCTATGGCAAGGCGCACGTGGTCAGTGGCCACTGGTTTAGCCCGTGACACACTGGGAGAGAACCTGACCTGTCCAACCCCTTCCAAGGACTGTTTTCCCGAATGCCATGCGGAGCGAAGGGTTCCCGTTTAACTGTGGGGGTCTGGGGGCCGGGGGTGTGTTCACCCGCTGTTTCGGCCCACGTTCGCGCGAGGACTCTATGGCAGGGCCGCTGGGGAACGGTGCCGAAGGGGGTCCGGGGGCGGGAAGAAGGGTGGGAGGGGGGTGGGGGTGGCGGGGGCATTCGGGTTCGCGGATTGTCTTGTTTTTTAATGGCTGTGTTAAATAACCAGAGGGTAACTATACATGACTAGCTGTTTTGACTATGGAACTCCATTGACATTGGGGGTGTCATCCTTAATTGACATTTTTTGGGTGTCATCCTTACCGATTGTTTTGTCGCCATTCGATAGGCCCAGAAATTCGACCAGAAATACTTCCAGGGCGTCACTCAGATCGCTGCCAAGGCGCATTCTCTCATCTTATCGTCACGATCAAGCTCCTGGAGCGGCTGGCGAAAATAAAATATGTTTAATGTTGCACCGGAGCGGCTGGCGCGGCTGAAGAAAATTGTGATCCAACTTGGATTGGAAACAAAATGGGATGGTGAATGTTGAATAATGGGATGGTAAATTGGGATGGTAAAATGGCCAGAAATTGCCAAAAAATCTCAGGTTTTGAGGTCTCAAGACGTCTCTATCGCGACCCCTGACATGCTCAAGAATCGCTCGATGGCCAGTCCAATTTAGAGGGAATCCATATGTGTCAAAATTGGTGTACCTGTTGGACCTGCAAATGGCTGGTGGTTTATCGGATTTGAAACTTCTGAAACCATCCAAATTCTTGGGTGGCGATATTACTTCGAGGCATACTCATCATATCATTATATAATTGTATATATATAAATTACTCAAACTTGCCGTGGAAATGTATAAAATACTTCTGATCCGCAAGTTCGCTGGACGACCACATATTCGGTTCTTCGTTTCAAAACATCTTGGTCTTCGCCCGCTGTGTCAACCAACATCCGCGGTGAAAAACTTTCCAAAAATCCCTTCGGTTCCTCGAAAAGACGCTTGAACGTTTTCTTGAGGTCAACTCCTTGAGGATGATGCACCGGATCCTACCGCAATGCGATGCGCGACGTCTGTCAAGGGCGCCACCAGGCAAGGGATCCCCGAATAAACCATTGGCAAAGCGCCAAGATGTTGATTTACCATCAGAAATAGCCTCTGGTTATTTAACATAGCCATGGAAAATCCCCATTGTTTAATAGGTAAACCATCTATAAATGGGCAATTTTCCATGGCTGTGTTAAATAAACCAGAGGGTATGGCTTTGCAACAAGACAAGGGTGATAGTGACTAGAGGTAGAGACAGCAATGTTGCCCTGATGCGGGTGAAAGGCATCATGAAATTCCTGCCATCCCAGATGGTTAAGTCACTACTATTGGGGTTGACATGATTTATCATGGTTTATCAGTATCTATAGATATCTATATAGATATCTATAGATATCTATAGATATCTATAGATACTGTATCTATAGTATCTATACCTCCAACATTATTTTTCACTCAGCCAATTATGGCTATTCAAAAAAGTTGAAACTAAGGCTCTAAAACAACGAGGCGCTCATCCTTGGGGTGACCGTTGGAACATCCAAGCCGGCCAAGCTCGGAAATGGCCATGATCATTGGGAAAACAAGTTTCATTTGGAGATTTCTCATTGGCTTCACCTCAGTACCTGTTCGGACCCACGAATTTTCGAAAATTCTTGGTGTCAAAGCGTCCGTCTTGGGTCAGTTTTTTTCACCCAGACCAATGTTTCAGCGCGGTTGTACCATGTTGTACCCCGGTACAAAAAAGGGAACAATTGACCAAGAGATAACTTCACTCTAAAAGCAGGACCCGGAAGTGTGATCTGAGTGCTGGCGTCTCAATTTAAAATAGTAATAAGTGGCATATACTAATGGGGGGTTCCTTTAATGGGGGATCCCCCCAAACCATGGGAAACAATACTAAAATTGTCTAATTTTGGATGATTTGGGTGTACAGTACCTCCATTTCAGGAAACCCCTCAGATCTTCCTTTAAAAAAAGTAACCTAGTTAACCGCAGCTTTTTTCACGACGCCAGCCGCAGTTTTGTGGACCCCGTCTTTCTTTCAAACTCCGGCAAGCTCTTTTGGATCGTCAAGCAGTACGGTGACAGGATACGAAGATTGGCATGTTTGACAGGATTCATATCCATCATCAAAGTCAAAATGAGTCACCACTCCTCTCATGCCTTCGGCATTCTTGATGTCCTTGTTCACACTCACATCGGAAATGACCTCCACCCGATCACCTGGATAGAAGTCTTGAGGGGTCTCCACATATTCCTCATCATACACTTTACGCCAGCGTTTCTTCTCCGATTCATGAAAGGCGGCTACATCTTCTTCGTTGCGTTGCACCACCAAGAGGTCCCGGATGGCAAAGTAACCTGTGGACCACCCATCGATGTAAGTCACTTGGGATCATTCTTTTGGTAAGGATGGAACATCCAAATGGAACCTATGTGCAAAACATATCAGTGAATGCATGTCGAACGAAGAAATACATCTTGAATACAACTTCTCTAAATCATCCTCCCTATGTTGGGGAATATGTTCAAAAACAAATATCAATTGCCTTCCAGCAATTTGACTGTCACGTAAACATAACCGTTTTCCATTGGAAAACTGTTAGATTACCAGAGGGTATCTTCAACATAGCCATGGCAAATGGATGAAAATTGCTCGTTGATGAATGATGTACTGCTGATTTTCATATACCCTCCAGTAAACTAACATAGCTATTGAAAATCATCATGTTTGAAAAGTAAATCAACTCTAAATATCTATAATAAATCACCTATTTTCCATCGCTCTTGAAGTTTTTTTCCCACCAACGTCCACCTTTGACGCCCCTCATCTGCACCGCTGCCATGCGCCGTTGGCCCAGCCGGCCCGTCACCAGGGCCCACGGCCGCGTCGCGGCCAACAGGAGGAAGCCACACAGCAGCCGGGAGCGGCTCAGCATGGTACCGATGTCACCAGGGAGGGGGAAGGTAGGGGAAGGTGAACTGCTTGAAACTTGAAAACGTGTTTTTTCTTTGAAAGGATTCTTCGAGATCCCGTAATTTTTGGGGTCACGGCTCAAATCTCAGAGTTGGGAAGTTAGACCTCCTAGATAAAGCCTGTTAGGGAATTCCGGACTTTTGCTCAAACAGGAATCATAAAATATGACTCTATATATATATGTATATATAGAGAGGATTGAACCATGATATTCTATCATGTATAGCTTGAAACTCCTGTCTTTGAAGCAAACGGTTGTAGCTCAGAAGAGTCTGATCAGCTTTGAGCCTTTCAGCAAGAAAAAACCATGAGCAAAGCGCGTATCGATGCTGTCCAAGCTGTACTACTCAAAACTGTGGGGGTGTCGGGTTGTCCCCAAATGAGCGACCACAAAAGAAGGCCCTGGTTGATCATGTTTTTTTCTCCACTGACTTGGCCCCTTGGAGGTATCTAGAGACAGACCTTTCAGTCTTAGCAACTGCGAGTTTATGCCACACAGATCAATTGCGAAAAGCCTCATGAAAATTGATTCATAGCAATCCCTTCTGAAAACGCGTGTTGATCAAAAAGACTCGGAGCCACCAAAAAATGCCGAAAATGCTCATGAAAAACCCCGGAGTTGGGACCCGGTCACACAATCGCCGCCAAAAATGTGTCTGAAAATGGTGGAGAAACTGAGTAACCCAGCATTTTCAGCAATTCTTGAGGGAACAACGATGAGAAGCAACTGGAACCTGGGGGTTCCAAATGTTCCAATACTTTTGAGACAAACCCATATAAATCACTAAATCACTGTCTCTTTCAACGGATTGGTTTAAGGAAAATCTACAGGACACCATGATTTGCACTTCCAAATGTCGGGTATTAAAGCTCCAAAACCTAGAATTAGCCAAAGCCTCTAGCGCTGCAAATTGCTTTAAATCCACCGCTTGGTCACCGTGTCCCCAAGAAAAACCACGATGTTGCATCATAATTCCGCCATTTTCAGACACACCGAAATATCCATGATTATTTATATCACCATTTTATCTTCAATCGCAACTGTGGTTTGAGTCACGCGGAAAATCCAAAAACTCTTCATGGTGAACATCTTAAATCATCTTAAATCCCTATCGTTCTTGCTGTTCCATCTTTTTAGATCACCAAAAATGTTCTGAATCCATGCATTCATCTGCGGTTAAATTAGTGAAATCCCAACTATTCATGGTGAAATCACCCAGTTTTTTCGCCGAAGCGGTCGGCGGTCTCCTCCAACTGTTCTGTGAGGGAATTCAGGCCGTAGAAGACACAGGCCATGCCCACCTTGGCTAAGGCTGGCAGGGTGGCTGAATGGAAAATCATGGCAAATACCTCTGAAATCATGGGTCAGTGGAAAAATGTACTAGGTTTTTGTGGAAAATCATAGCAAATCCCATTAAAAAATCATCTGTTTGAGGGTTATTACACGGCTTGTTTCAACTGGCGATATCCCATGGGAGTTCAGAATCAACATCCCATCAATGTTGGAACTTCATACAGCACTTGCCAAGTGACTTGAGTCAGCGCGAGGTTCCAATGCTTTTCCCGCAGTGTCCGGTGTTTCAGCCATCCCAGAAACATTTGTCATTGGGGAAGCATCATCCCGCATCATCCCGTAAGACCGATGCGGCAACAATGGAAATCTTCACATCTTAACACGTGGAGACACTTTTTGCACTTTTTATCATAAATGATCATCAATGAAGACGTGACGTTTCACTGCAACGTCAAGAGGAGAATGTCCACAACATGTTCCACGGTTAGTTCCACGGGTTTTATACCAGGAAAACCACGGGCATCAGGGTCTTGAATTTCGACCATCCCCCAAGTGACGTGACTGATGTTTTCTCAAGCCAATGAATACTATGCTTATAAGTATCATGAACCATAGCTGGTTGGTGGTTGACTAACATGTTTTAACCATCTTGAAAAATGATGGAGTTCGTCAATGGGAAGGATGACATTCCATATGTGAAATGGAAATAAAAAATGTTTGAAACCACCAACCAGATAGTTCTTGGAGTTATTGGCACCAGCTTAGCTACTGTTTGGGGGCTCCACATTACATGATCGATTTTAGTAAATACGGCCATCATTGATGTCTTCATAAATCTCCATCATCAGTGGTGGTCGTCTAAGGTCGCTGGAAACGGCCGTGCTACAAGGCTCCGAAAAACACCCGTTTCAAAATATTGGTGTTGTATGGTTTTGTGAAGCATTGACAGCACGGGTCAATATCAGTTGCTCCAAAAATTGGCTGCCAAAAAAAATCCAATGCGTTCACATTTTCCCTACCAAACTTCGTATCACTTGGGGCATGCGTACCAGTCAAATATGGTATGCGGGTTATGGTCATCACACCAGTTCTTATAACGGCCAGAATAAGTCCCTGTCAATGGTGGTATGAGCAGCACCCAATTTGGGTACAAGGTGGTGCCTCGTAGCTATAGATTGGTCTATTGCCCGTAGTTGTCATACTTACTATATCTTATTAATTCTTATTATACTTATTGTACTTACTACAGTTATACTCACTAGTGAATACTTAGTTCTGCTCGCAGTTATATTAACTCATTATAGTTTATTATAGTTATATTGTACTATAATTAGTTACTATACTATACTATATAAAGTCATTATAGTTCATTATTGTACTATACTATAATATACTATAATTAGCGACTTGACTTGCTAAACACCATTCGAGTCAAGTCGAACCGAACGAACCGAACGTGCATCACCTAACCGAACTTTCGACCAGCGCCAAGCTGCCGTGGTGGCGCCCAGCACCAGGTTGGACTCGGTACAAACCTAGGTTGGATCGATGATTTGCCTAGGAATGTTTGCTAACGGTCATAGATGACTGGTTGGTGGCTTAACGGCATGAAAAATGGTGGTTTAACGGCATGAAAAATGGTGTTTTTTTTTGGGATCTAATGGGAATTTAATGGCATCTGGTTGGTGGTTTCAACCTACCCCTCTGAAAAATCATGGAGTTCGACAGTTGGGATGATGACATTCCCAACGCACGGAAAAATAATCCAAATGTTCCAAACCACCAACCAGAATAGATGAACATTGATAGTTGTTTACCTATGATAGATGATTTACCTATGAAAAATGATATGTGTCCAGAGTAATGTTAGTTTTTTGATAGATGATTTACCTATGAACAAGTATATGGGGGGGTCCATAGAAAGGGGGTTTCCATAGAATGGGGGTACCCCAAATCACCATGGGTTTCAATACTAAGTCATGGTCTAGTAACTTGGATGATTGGGGGTACCCCGTTTTTGGGAAACACCCATATGTTTCCAGAGTAATGTTAGTTACTGGTTTGTATTTTTGTAGTTTTATTCCCTCTTGATGGGGGTTACCCTTTGGTAAACTAACATAGCTATGGAACGTCACCAAGTTTAATTGCAAAATCCACTATGAATGGGCCATGTTCAATAGCTATGTCAAATTACCAGAGGGTAAGAATCATACAAAATAGGGGCTTCATGGAATAAGAATATGGGGATATATATATACATTATAATATATATATAGTACAATATATAATGGCTGATACCCTGCAGCAAATTCACACATGGAAAACCCCACCACTTTGATATCAGTTCTTGGGGAAATAGGTGGTCATTTGTGGTCCATGTCTACGGAAAAAAAATATCGGGTGTAAGCTGATACCAAGTTCTTTGTGCTTTGATTATATCCCATAGTTACTGGGATCCACCTGGGATTCACCCATTTCTGGAGTGTGTTGCCAAAAAAATAGGTAAGGCTAACCAAACTGTGGCACCAACGTTCACTTTTTGATGCATATTCAAAAAAATAAAATAAAATTTTGGAAGTTGTGTGGTAAATTTCATCTGCATTGGTGAGTTTCTCTCAAAATAGAGCGCCTCCAAATTTGATGGTTTATCATGGTTTGTCATAGTGACTACTCTCCAGCATACATAGCTGTAGAGAATTGCACATTTATAGATTATTTACCTCTATATAAGAATGGTGATTTTCCATGGCTATGTTAGTTTACCAGAGGGTATCCTATGGGGAATTCCATAAATTGGGGGTATACCATGTGAGTTTTTTTTCTTGGAGGAACCTGAACCTTGAAGGGTGTGCACTGTCGATGCTGGTGAATATTTCCACAAGTGCTGGTCAAATAAATCAAAAAAAACCTCCTACAGGTACCAACTGGGGCAACTGGGGTGTGCGGCAAGCCGCACACCCCAGTTGGTGCCGTCTCGTTCTATGATGTTTCCATATCTCTTGGCATCCAAATTTCTACTTTGGAAATGCCCTTTTGCATGCTGCTGATCTTATTCCAGATTCCAATCTGAGCAAAACATTCCCTTTTGACAACAAAATGCAACCTGTGTCCCAATGCGCAAAACACGACCTTGTCACAGTTTATGCAACCTGTGTGTCTCCCGTCCAATTTTTTTCCTTCCCTCGTAACAGCTAAAGTCCTGTGTTTTTCCAGTTCCCTGTGTCCAGGGTGATGGAATGGCGTGTGTTTTTCCAGTTCCATTTGTCCGTCCCAGTTCCCTTCCAGTTCCTTTTCCAGTTCCTTTTGCGGATTTCCTGTGTTTTTCTAGGGTTTGTGTTGCAATCCTTTTTTTCGCAAAAAAAACTAGACAACGGTTGGCCCGAGAGCGAGTAGGTGTATAGGTACTCAGATGTGTTATGTATTTGTATGATTTGCAGATGCCAAAGACTTACATGAATATGTTCATGAGAATGTTATTTGAGATCATGTGAATATGTTCATGATGTGTAGATGTCAAGATATGAAGGTGTGAAAATGTCAGGGTTTTAGTTGCAAGAGACAGACAAGGTATGCTGTATAGAAGATGTGAAAAATACAAACATACAGATATGATATGTTGATAGGCTCTCAAACACAGACACACGCAGAGAAACATGTTTACAGACAGACACACACACACAAACAGACATACGCAAACCCACACACACACAGAAGTTTTTACATACAGATTTTTTATACACAGAAGCCTGTACACACAAAAGTTTTTACACACTGACGCGTTTACACACAAAAGTTTTTACACACAGAAGTTTTTACACACAGAAGTTTTTACACACAGAAACTTTTACACACAGACGTTTTTACACACAGAAGTTTTTACACACAAGCTTTTTACACACAGAAGCTTTTACACACAGAAGCTTTTACACACAGAAGCTTTTACACACAGACATTTTTACACACAGATGCTTTTACCTCAGTTTGTTTACTCGAACCGGGTTGCCGCCGAAGCGCCAAAATCGGAATTTCACTTCAGTTTTGGAAGATCGAATCTCATTTCGTGCGAAAGGGTTGCCGCGGAAGCGCCAAAATCGCAATTTTACCACAGTTTTTGACGATCGAACCTCATTTCGCGCGAAAGGGTGGCCATTTCGTGGCGCCTCGTCGGCACCGCCCGCGGCCTTAAGAGAGAAAAGAAAAAGAAGGAGAGAGACCGTGACAGAGGGGAGAGAGAGAGAGAGGGAGAGGGAAAGAGAGCGCGAGAGAGAGAGAGGGGGGAGAGAGAGAGAGAGAGAGGTAGAGAGAGAGAGAGAGGATGTGAAGATGTGAAGATGTGAAGATGTGAAGATGTGAAGATGATCTGTGTAGATGTGAAAATGAGAAGATGAGAAGATGTGGAGAGACTATGTGTGAAGTTGCGCAGATTTGAGGATGTGAAGATGCGGAGATGTGAAGATGATCTGTGTAGACGTGAAGATGAAGATGTGAAGATGTGCAGATGTAAAACAGACCCCCACTATTAGAAGAACCCTTCGCTCAGACGCTCTCGGGAAAAACATGTCACTTTGTTTCCAAATAATAGAAGGATTGCAACACAAACCCTAGAAAAACACAGGAAATCCGCAAAAGGAACTGGAAAAGGAACCGGAAGGGAACTGAGACGGACAAATGGAACTGGAAAAACACACGCCATTCCATCACCCTGGACACAGGGAACTGGAAAAACACAGGACTTTCCATTACGCCACCGTGAAGTAGGGAATAGAGAAAAACGAGAAAGGCCCACACATCACACATACAGCATTTACCTTTAAAAAGACAATATCTGCTGCATTTTGGAATAAGTTGCGAATGAAGGAATAGGAAAAATGGGACGAGAGACGCATGCAGCTTATACCTTTCAAAAGGCAATGTGTTTCGCATTTTGGCATGCGTAGGGAATATAAAAAATGGGACCGCAGACACACAGGTTGCATTTACTTGTCAAAAGGTAATGCCTAGTGCAGTTTGCAAACAGTTGCACATCAAGGAAAAGAAAAAAATTGGACGGGAGACAGACAGGTTGCATTGACCTGTGAAAAGGTAATGTTTTGCGCAGTTTGGAATAAGATCAGCAGCATGCAGAAGGGTGTTTACACAGTAGAAATTTGGATACCAAGAGACGCCAAGAGATGTGAAAACATCAGAGAGCGAGACAGTAGATGGACAAAATATTCAAACCCTGCAGCACACACTTTGTTGAACCCCCGCACCCCCAAATCTCAATGTTTCAGCGCACGTGTTCGCAAAAGTGATGTTGGGGGGTTGATTTCTTTCGTCCAGTCCATTGGGGCTAACGCACCTCAGGTTACATTCACATTGAACTTTGGGGGCGAGGGGGTTGTATCGGATAGAAAGGGTTTGAATATTTCGTCCATCTACGGTATTCATCCATATTCTATCATGTATCCCTACGATAACTGATGTTCCATGATTTTCCCATCTGGAATTTTCATACACATTGCTAAGGTACATGAGATTCTTTTTCCATAATTTCCATACAATTGGTAGAGTTTCTGCAACACAGCTGGGCCAAGTTAGCTTCCCGGGATGTCTCATGTTGCAGCCAGGTCACACACCAGGGATAGAGCACCACATAGATGAAAATCACCTCATCCGATGGAGTCACTGTCCCAAGTCAACATGCCAACAATCATGGCGACCCAACCAATAATGCAGGTGTAATGGTGTAACCAGCAATAAGTGGAGGCATATGATTGTATATTAACTTTGGTGGTGCTTTCACTGCGGGAGCACCACCTGAAAAACCGTCTAGAAATTCACGTGCGATCATCATCTCAATAGACAGTTCCAAGGCACGGTCTCCAGCATCCAACGGAACTGGTCCGTCACAAAGTTCTCTCGGAACCTGCGCAGGTTGGTGATGACCAAGGAACTCGTCATGAGTCAGTTGGGATACAGGATACAGTTCCCTGTGGTTCCAAATCATTGCGGATAGGGAAACTAAGAATGACTTTGAAACATCTTGAAACGATTGAGCCAAGTTCGAGCGTTCAACCATCCAATTCTTCTGGGCTCTGCCGACAAGTCCAAAGATCCTATCCCCAAATGAACATCAACCCTGCCAAATAGGGGCTTGGATGGCTACATTCCTCTAAAAAGTCGTGATTCTCAGGGTCTAAAAAGTAGTTGGGGATGTTGGGGGCATGGTATCAAAAGATTACCAGTGTACCCCTCAGCCAAGATACATCAGCAGGAAATCGAACTTCGCAAACCTGGGCCGCATTGGCATAGCAAACCAAGGGGGACGTTAGGTATTTTGAAGATCCCAACCATGGCCAACCTTGGATATCCCAACCAAGGTAAAGTAAACATTCAGCCGGATATTAATATCAAATAGTCATCCATCAAAACAAAAAAAGTCCCAATGAAGCAAGGGGTTTACGCTTCTTGGGTTCTTGTTTATAAATTCAGGGACTCACTTCTGCCAACTCTCTGAGACCGCCTAGGAAATGACATCAAAATCATTCAAAAGCATGAACAGTTCGTCGTCGTTGTCATCATCATCATCATCATCATCATCATCATCATCATCATCCCGCTGCTTTCCATCAAGCCCTTTCTTTGTCTATGCTTGTCCAGCCCACAGTCTATGCCATGTTTATGTTGACATATGTAGTAGCTGGTATCCCCGATGTATTGGGAAGTGAACTGTCTATGGATCCAAAGCAAGTTTGTACCAAATGATCATATGATTTTCATTCAAAAAAGCATCAAAATATGTTTATTAAAAGATCTTGACTCATCCCCAAATACCATCAAATACCCGTCTTCTTTTAATCCACCACATCTGGGCAAATTATTCCATAAATTTGCCATCACGTTTCCAGTACCCCCAACATGAATTCCATCCTTTCAATGAGAAAATCAGCAGAAAAACCATGGGATCTTAGATTTTCGGGATGGCGTTCCCCTATTTTTTTTTCGGATCTTGGTCATTTTTCTTCGGACCTTGGGTGGTTTTTGTTCCCTATGTTTTATTCAGGTGCCACTGCGCACCGGGGGGACGTCTACTCCGGGGCGCAGTGTGTGAAGCTCCTCCTCCGCATTTCGGTGGAACCTGCGGATGATCGAGATCCTTGGCGCACCGTTTTCTTCTAAAAACCACCAGAAATGACAGGGAAATGATTCTTGAAATAGGGAAAGCATGATTAAATGATATTAAATGGTCAAACATGGTGAAACTATGTTACAAGACCTATCATGGTACTGTAATATGTGTACATTTATCAAGAATCTTCCAAATGCCATTTTTTTCGGGGTCCATTGTTGTTTTCCACTGGGGTCATGTTGGAGGAAGAATAAGCATCTTGAAAATAAAGCGAACAAAGTTGAGGGAGATTGCATCAAGGCCTGGTCTGGGGGTCCCAAAGTTTGGGTTACGGGCCATACCTATACATATATACACGTACATATTCAATAAGATCGCGATTTTGGAAGGCATGAGTAAGTGTCTTCATAAGTTATACCTTCGTTTTGAATTTATACACAGGTACATTAGTGTTCATAGTTTAATTTATCTATATTCATTTTCATTCCTGTATTTACATCTATCTTCATAGAGTCATCTGCAAATGTACATATATGTGCTATTTAATGATAGTAATACTGAATACACAAGATATCCATCTGGCTGAATTGCAGTAATTCACTAACCTGAAAATAGCTGAATAGTTCGGCCATCTGGGGATGATTCCCATTACTAACCATCACTTCAGTGACGTCACAACATGAGGTCATTGTAATTCATCCAATTCAAACAAATACTATATATATACTATACAATACCATATACCCATTATATCCTATATAATACATAAGATATTATACATATATCTTTACAATCTGTGGACCTCCTCATCTCTCGTTTGACCATGGCTCTGGTCCATCTTTTCTGGCCTTAGGATATGGATGCAGAGAGTCATCCCACCTACATGTGGCCAGCAACTGGGGAAGTTTTGGAAGTCTCGGAGTCAGAAATTGCATCCAAATTGGTGGTCTCAGCAATGAAAATGGTGCCAACCATGGTGGCTAAAGCCAGCCATTTAATCCTTTTATGGGGATGTAATGGGATGTCATGGGATAAGCCAGCCAAAGGTGACCCCCGCAGCAATGTGTGGGCATGGGCTTATTAAGCACGGTCGACTCATGTATGGAATGATCCTATGTGTGCCTACAATTTGCTATATCAATCCCTAATTCCAAATATACGTTGCTATATCAATCCCTAATTTCAAACATAATGGCTATATAGGTTTGTCTGGAAAATACTGTAGCCCTAAATCCATTTCAAGCAATCATTGTCATCATGTTCTGATTCAAACAGCCATATTTTTTGGCACCCCCTATTTTCAAAGACACCCATATCAATCCCAAATGATCCATGGTTAGCCATCCCCCCAACTCTGCCCAGCAACCCAGCACTTTTCGTGGCCAGTGCGGGATCAAACAGCCTCAGAACGGGGCGAGGGACTGACAAGAAATGGTTTCTATAGTTTCTGATACTTTCTGAAACACTTTGTGAACTAGAAAATGATATACCCCAGTAAATCAGGTATTTCTAGGGGGCCATTTCTATAGCAAACTGCAACTTAAATTACCGGATTTTTATATCGTGTAGTTTCTCCACTGAAAAATCGTGGTCCCTTGGGGACGATCATCCCCAGTACTGGGAATATTCTTGCTTGAATTTCAATAGTCCATCATAATTATATATATATCCCATGTTTTTGACTATACAACTGGGAATTTTGAAGATAGTCAATAGTCCATCATATTCCTCCCGTCAGTTCCCATGAAAAACCATGGCCCCCAGGAACCATGCTGAACCAGGCTCTGGTTTCATGCTCTGAGCCCCCCAGGCTCGTCGCAAAGCTCACGGAGCCACATGAAGAGCGGCCGCGGGGAGATGTGCGCAGCGTACCTCAGAAAGCTTGGAGGGATTATCTGGTTGAAGGCTGATGATATATGGTTGATATATGGTTTATAAATGGTTAAATGGACATGTTCTTGACATACGGTTCATATATGGCTAACAGAGGTGTTTGTGTGTGTGTGTGTACATATGTGTATGTCTACATATGTATAATGTGTGTCAATTGGCAATAAATTATGGGTGGTTGACGAATGATGAGAATACTTCTGATGTGGTTCATAAATCATATATGTTTCACAAGTCGTTTTTTGAGCACGGTTTCCTGGGGGAAGTGGGTAATAGACCATGGGAGTGCGGCCGACCACCCCTTTGATGGTATTTCTGTAAGTGGGACATGAAATATGTGGCCTTGCTTTTCAACACATGTACCCTCTGGTACCCTCTGGTAAACTAACGTAACTATGGAAAATCACCATTTTTAATGGGAAAACCCACTATAAATGGCCGTTTTCAATAGCTATGTTAAATTACCAGAGGGTAATCTAACACTTTGCCGTTGAACTTGGTCTCGAAGCTGAGCAAAGCCTTTGGGCCTTTGGCAGGCCCTGTTCACCATTTCAAGGGATGTCTAGAATCTCCCACATAACAAGCGGAAATAAATAGGGATTCGCCATCTGATTTCCCTCTATGTGTTGGTTGAATTCCCGGATTTGCATAGATTTGCCTAGATTCTTGCCGCTTCCATCAAGTTACATCACGGTATCTTTCCTCACTTTTTGTTGGCAAACATCCCAATCGTATCCAATTTCTATCCCTTATTGAAGAAAGTCGGAACTACATGGCGGTTCCCAAGTCATGTGGGTACCCCAATAGCTGCATTGTTTATAATGGAAAATCCAAAAATAAAATGGATGGTAACTGGGGGTACCCCCATGACTTAGGAAAGCTCCATCTATCTGACTGGTTGTAATATCGTTCAACTGAAACTCTAGGGTCAAGGTCATTATGTCAGTCAACTATGGAATAAGATGGAATATACATCTCAATGTGAAATATACATCCCAGTAATATGGAATATGTATATATATAGTACATATATAATCATATATATATATACATATCTTATATATTATATAATATAAATATATATATGTATATATTATAGCCCAATAATGTGATGGTAATATGGAATACAGGAATACATAGCAAATTCCATCCCAATCCTTGCTTTGGTTCGTCTCGCCATTGCCAAAGCCATGTGACTTGGCACGAAGCACAAAGGCCACCTGACAACCCGCGCTCAGGTCGGCAACCCCCAAAAAAAATGCACAAAGTTGTAAAGAAGAAAGCATACTATTTATGATAGAATAGAATAGAAGAGAAGAGAAGAGAATTGAATTAAATTAGAATATATTTATATATATACATATATACAAAAATTAAAGACACAACTTTGGTAAGCTTCACCTCTTCCAAATCTGTTTAGGGGTACCATCGGTCTCACAAAAGGATTTGCAATTCTCGTGCAATGGTCCATTGGAAAATCAGTCGCGTATTTCGTAATTCAGACTTGGTGAAAACAGTAACCGTCTTTGCAAAACAAAGTAGGCACACAGTCAAAACAAAAAGTCCATGATTTTGGAACTACTTTTCCCCTAACCAACATAGACCCGGCCAAATAGGGTTGGAAGAACCGATTAAGGTGAGATTTCTGTACAAGACAATTGGTGAAAATTTGGTGTATGACGAAAATTTGATGAGTTATCTATCAAAGCTGGATGGGTAAGGATGGGTAAAATATAATATGTGAGATAATATAATATGATATGATATAATATAATATGATATGATATGATGTGATAGCTGTGATATCAAATGAAACTGTATATAGTACAGAGTACAGAGTGTGGAGTACAGAGTATATAGTACACAGTACTTAGTACATAGCGTATATTGTACAGTATATAGTCTATAGTATGTAGTGTATAGTATATAGTTTGCATAGTAGGCTATAATTAATACAATGGTATATAATATTATATAATATAGTATAGTATGGATTAGTATGGTATGGTAAAGCATAGCAGAGCATAGAATAGTATAATATTGACATAAGTGATGTACATCGACCACCTTCCAGATTCAGCAGCAGGCCTCGCGGTACTCTTCAGGCAGGTCGTTCAAATCTGCCACGTCTTCTCCTTGTTCCATCACTGGCAATGCCCATGCAGCAGCCTGTTGCAAGACGGATATTGAGGTTTGAACTGCTTGGAAGTGGTTCAAAGTGGTGAAAAACTGCTTAAAAACATGGTATCAAACTGGTTGGAACTAGTTGGAACCTGCAGTATCATGGAGCGTATCATAACTTCCAGAAATCGGACAGCTAGAACTTTTTAAACTCGGGTGGCCCAGCCGATTCCTTTACATCCGGTTGTGGCCCTTGGGTGTCAGTCCAACCTCGAGGAATGCGAACTCCAGCACGCCGCGGAGTTTGGCGCGACTATTGGGATTAAAATGGACCAAGTACAGCAGGTTCTTGGCACAGTTCATCCTTAGATCCACCGGGGACGACCCACCTGGACAAAGTGGGGAAAGTGATGGAAGACTGTTGAAATCTGATGCCTGCAGAGGAGATTTTACATGAAGAGGTCTTCGCCACTGCTCAAATCCGATCGATTTCAACTATTTCTTCCTGAGAGCCGGTTTGTGACTTTTTGTCAACTACCCAACGGTGTTGGAAGTTTCACAAACTAAAGCCCGCCAGCCAGTAATGTCTTTGAGTTTTCCTGTGCTGTCCCAGGACTCAAGTGATTTGCAGTAACACGAGCCGCTAGAAAGAATCCATGTATAGTAGCTGCAACTCACCATCAGTCAGGCCGTGTTTTGATGATTGAACTCTCTAGCTGTGGTGATGATCACCATCTGCTGAACCCATATTTTCATATATGTTCATTTATGTATATAATTTGGATGGATAGCAATATTCTCCCTTCAGCTGTACTGAAACAACCCACAAAACGCTGCATCTTCAAAAATGCGACCGAAAAAAAACTGATCTGCAGCCAGGTTTCATGTCCAAGACTCCTGGTGACGAGGCCAGTGACAGTTAACAAGATGTTTTGAAGGATCTCAGATAAGTTAGATAAGGGACTGTGTATTAATTATTGTTTCTGTCAATGGCCATTTCAGGAACCTAAATTGGAGGTACCTACCATATGTAAGGCCTATGTAAGGCCTATGTAAGGGGATATACCCCCAAAATATGGCCTTATATGGTACAGTACCACCAAGATGTCACCATGCTACTTCCTAAAGACTTGATTTTTCCATGGCGTTGGATTCCCATGGCGCAAGATTCCAAGGATTTCCCTGTTCTGCAGGGTTCTTGTTCCCTGTTGTTGTTGTTGTTGTTGTTGTTCCCTGTTGTTCCCTGTTGTTCCCTGTTGTTCCCTGTTGTTCCCTGTTGTTCCCTGTTGTTCCCTGTTGTTCCCTGTTGTTCCCTGTTGTTCCCTGTTGTTCC
>Ga0126342_10010056_pt1 | contig 16931 bp, 16 predicted proteins | sample Cyp1metagenome_FD_92528 | JGI IMG/M metagenome (GOLD analysis project Ga0126342, IMG submission 92528) | Coral microbial communities from Lord Howe Island, Old Settlement Bay, Australia - Cyphastrea 1 metagenome | ecosystem: Host-associated > Invertebrates > Cnidaria > Coral ... | reverse complement strand
ATATATATATATATATATATATATATATATATATATATATATATATATATATATATATACATATATACATATATATATATATATATATTTGGTATGTTGAAGACCAAATAAAGTCTTCAAATTAGATCTACATCGCACGGCGGAACGAACGCGTTACCCATGGATCGATCCACACAGCTCATGCGGGAGCAGCTCGATAGCCACTCTGTGACCATTTTTGTAGATTGTTGATGTTGATCTATAGATATCTATAGATTCTTAATGTTTTGAAAATACACTGATACCATGTTTAGTTCCCTGGTTGATTGATGTTGATTGGTTATTTTCTTAGAGGAGTTACCCTCTGGTAATGACTAACAGTTTGCTATTGAAAATGGCCATAGAAATAGTGGATTTTCCCATGAAAAATGGTGGATCTTTCCTTATAGCTACGTTAAATTACCAGAGGGTAATTCATGTCATATATCCATTTATAAATCTCATATATGATCATATATGTTTGTTGGTTAAATAGGCCATGTTATCAACGAGCTAAGTAGGTGAAGTTCAATTCCATGATATCCCCATGAAATCCCATGGAAGTCCAACAGTCCAACCTGCCGAGTTGCTTGCAGCAAGGACCAGGACTCTTTCCAGTCCTGCCGTACCATTTTCTCCATGGAAACTTGAGGGTAACTATTTCCGTAAATGGTGCCTGAAAATGAGTTTGTGTCAGCCCCCCATTGCCCTTTCATCATGATGATGATAATGATGATACCCTGTGGGACTGAAGAAGTCTGGTTGTTCCCTTGACCTTTCCAAAGTGTGTCAATCATGGTCAACCCACATTCAGACTACCGCAGGTCTCAAGGTAGAGTCTAAGTGTCATACATATGCTAATATTAATAATAACAATAATAATACTACTAATAATAAAAATAAAAACAATAATATTAATAATACGAGTATGTATTTGATATTGTTTGATTACATAGATACTTACATAGAAACTGAATGAGCTTCATGAGCTACCATTTTTGGGCTCCTCCATGCACATCAAGCTTCGCTGCCAGCCGAATTCAAGAGCCTGCTGCCACCTCGACATGATGTAGGGATTTCATGAGATTTGACGGGGATTCATGTATTGGGGATTTACCCTCTGGTAATTTAACGTAGCTATTGAAAACGACCATGTATAGTGGATTTTCCCATTAAAAATGGTGATTTTCCATAGTTATGTTAGTTTACCAGAGGGTAAAGAGGTTTAGCCGGTTCAGCCCACTGATAGGATATTCATGGGGATATCAGTAGGATATATCATCAACACATATCAATAGCTATCAACACGGGGTGATATTTGGGCTGTGAAACTGGGCTCTGCATTTTAAGCGGTGCCAGAAACTCAAACCCAGCGGAGTTCATAGAGTTCCACCGGTAAATCGACCCATTTACCCCTTGTGGCTATCATTTACCTATAGCTTGGAGCAACACTGATTCATGTCCTATGCATTGGAGTACTCTTGCTATTGAACATGGCCCAGTCGAAATAGTGGATTTGCCCATTGAAAATGGTGACTTTCCATAGTTTTTTGTATGTTTACCAGAGAGTAACTGGCGGGAAAAACCTTGGTTCCATCCACTAAGGTGATTGAGACTGGCTGGTTAAAATTGGATTTCCCATAGACTCTGATCATCTGATCATCCCTAATATATATATACATATATATATAGCAATATATTTATATAATTATATATATATATATACATATTAATTGAGAAGTTGAACCCCTGAACACATCCAACCACCAGGGGTCTGACTCTTGGCAACCTCTGACTCTTTTTGGGGTCGCGCCTCTGACTCTTCGCACAAAGACTTCTCAAGGAGTCGCTGCACCTCTGGTCCTTGTAGACTAAGGGGCAACCGGGCAACCGACTCCTTGTTGAAGATTAGGGACCTACGAATCACATCGAATGTATGTTGTATGTGTTCAGATTTAGAAGGAATGAAATTGTAAATGTTCATAAATGAAGCGCACTCGGAATGCCACCCATGATCTTCCCGGCAGAAAAAATGATGTTTTTATATGTTTTTGTGGATGTTGTGAACAAACATAGACCATCAACCTTTGGCGAACCTGGGTGAATGGAGAAAAACATACCATGCGGTGAAGCTCCAGAGCCTACCGGCCCTACCGGTCCACGATCCTAGGAGACGATCAAACCATGATGAATCTTAGATACCTGGCAAAACAGAAAACACTAATTCTTATCTGGTGAATGTACATTTTACCATAGCAAGAAAAATAAAGTACTATAGTTTGTATATGTTTGCTATAAACATCTAATTTTGGTTGATATATATATATATATGTATATATAGATATATGGTTTCAAGACACCACAATTTTATCTATGGTGTTTTTAAAAATGTTTGTATCAAACCAAGGTTGACCGGTTGACACCACCAAAAATTGGATCATTCCAAGCTGGGAAAATGCTGGGAAAATGCCGAGATTTCTCTTGATGAACCTGTTTTCTGAATGGTTCCCCTTAAAGAAACACCAATCTATTATGATTATCTATGATCATCTATGTAAGTTCGATAGAGAAATCATTATATATATATATATACAAAATATAAGGAGTGTTATCCTTAAATGAAATCAAACCAACAAACAAAAACTCATAGACCAAGCACAATCTATGGAATCTATGGGTTGTGGTCCGAAAGGATGGAAGTGTTATAAATGATGGAACCCAATGCATTATTACTCTATATAGATGACCAAAAAAAATGATGGCTCCGCTCCATGCGGGTTCACCCAATCGCAGTTCTTGTCGGACCTTTCTGCTGGTGATTTGCCAATTTTCTCTGGAAAATGATGATGAAACCTCACATGTTGAGAAAGTCTTCCCACCATTTTCGAGCAAAAAAAATTCTTCGTTGTATTGCTTAGATTGATTTCCAACCAATCATTGGCCTTTTCAGCTACCTAAATCACAGGTACCGACAATATAGTTTCCAAAATGTGGCTTGAATTCTATGGTATAGTGGCTCCATATGTGAAAAAAATGTGTATCTCTAAATCCTGTTCATGATCATGTTCCAGAATTTAAGGGTGTTGGTTGTATATCCCACTAATATCCATATTTAAATGTCCCATTTCTGTCCCCCTATGATATCCCTATGAGCCCCCCATAAAATCTCCATCAAATACTCATTGAAATCGCATGTTTCTCTTTTTTGAAACGTCAACGTTTATGATCATTCCACAACAAAAACAAGCCTAAATACCAACCAAAGATCCCGTGGTTTCTCTATAAAACACCTTTTTGTTGTTCATCATTTCCAAAGAACAACCGCCTTTTAACCCCCAAGTAGCTTAAAAACAACTACTTTCTGATAAGTGAATTTATAGCACCATCTTTTGATCCTTAGGGTTTGTTGTGGCATTTCTTTTTGTCATCACCAAAGGTACCAGCTGAAGTTCTCGGCTTTGTGCCCAGCGCATCATCTGCAGGGCCCTGTGCCAAGCCGCCGCATCATCTGCAGCCGCCTCGAAAGTAGAGAGGCAGGAGCCACAGAGCACCTGACAGCGGCGAATTTCTGAAGTTCTGGTGATCTTTGTCTGGGAAAAATCTAAGTTTCTGTTTTTTTTGAGTGAATCTATGTGAATAAAAAACTGAAGTTCTATAGTTCTGGTGATTTTTGTCTGGGAAAAATATGAGACATTATATGTGAAGATGATGGGGAATATCTGAAGAACTACCAGTATATAGTTAAATCTGTAGAAATCGTCAACTATATAGCTAACTCTATTGAAATAACAAAACTGAGGACAAACTATAGTTCACTATAGTTAGCTTCCCCATGAGGCCAATATGTTGAGGGAAGAAATAGGCAATGCCCCAAAGATCCCAAACCACAAGTGAACCATTGTTTGAAGAAAGATTGGGAGTAGAGGAACATAGTCAACATATGTCAACTTCAGATCTGTAAACTTAGAGTAGATTCGTAGATGCTGAGATCTGTGGTGAGATCTATGGTCATGCGAACGATGGATGCTTTACCTGACTGGTTGGTGGTTTTAACCCCTCTGAAAAAATATTAGTCAGTTGGGATGATTATTCCCAATATATTCGAACATAAAAAGTGTTAAACCACTAACCACCTGAGGTGCTGCCGATGTATATCTTCGTGTGCAATACCCGATTCTGACCCAGACTGGCCCTGACCAATCATTTCATCAATCAAAATCAATCAAAATGTCAATCTGGGCAACTTACCCTCTGGTAATCAAACGTGGCAATGGACAATCCCTTATAAATGGAGGTTTATAGCCGGGAAAAACATATTCAAGGTGGTGACCCCCCCCTGAGTTGTAAGTTGGTTTATAACCACAGTAAGTATGTCAATATGCATATCTACCACAAACCATAGTCATTGGAGTTATTTGCACCAACTAAGCGATTTAGCTCACTGGAGCACCACCACGTTTGATGATCGAAGGGTTTTTCTGAGCCATTCGCCGGGTGGCTATATTGGCCTCCATGCGCATGTGCGTCAGGCTGACGAAATGAACGGCAGCCTGCCAGTCCTGAAACAAGGTGGGGACCACCACGGGACAACGATAGGCGACAAGTTGGAATATATATATATGTAGTATATATATATATGTATTATATATATATATATATATTATGTATATACATATATATTATGTGTATATATATATATATATATGTAACTCCAAGAACTAATGGTATGATATAACCTGTAGTCAATAGGATTTATATAGATCAACTATGATCAACTTATAATTTGGGGCGGCTGAGGTTTATCCAGCGGAGGCTGCTTAAGGGGTTTACATCAAAATAGCTGGTGACCGGGAAAGGGATGGTAAGTGGATGTTCATTCCCCTGAAAAATGGTAATTATGTATATATATATAATTATATAATGATGTATGTATAATTATGTATATATCATATGTATGTATGTACATATGGTGGTTGTTCTAAATTACTTTATCTGCAAAATGCCATTCTTCGTGAAAAAAACACGTTCGCGAATCTTTTGCGAACCCCACCTTTATCATGTGCGGGGATCTCATGTTAAAATCGTTCCCTAACTTTCCTGAAGTCAGGAAACAAAAACTTTCGCGGGGTCTAATGTTGGAACCCTGGCGGTCTTTGTAACCCATAGGATCCATGTATGGTATATATGCTAACATTTGGGGTATATTGATGGTAAATGTTACCATATATAGCATACATGGATCCTATGGGTAATGGACAATCTCTACATGGACCTTTAGATCGACAACCATATATTGATCTGTAGTGAATTGATTCGCTTCCGTGAAGATACGGGATTGAGACAAACTGCTTCATAAGGGAAGGATCTCTGCATTTCTGTTGGCTGAGATCAACATGGTCAAGCGTGTTGAAGAGACAAAACTAGCAGAAACACACAAGAACACCCAGAAATGCGAATAAATTCATGCTGGCCTGAGTCATTGAACGTTTATGTATCAACGGCAAGGGGATAATGATGGATAATATCTATCCCAAAGAAAAACATGAAGTGTTTCTCGGAATCTGTTGGAAACAGCATACATTTGAAACAAGGTGGGTATCTGTTGGCATAAAGCAGCCACCCTGACCTGGGGAAGCGGGAAATGGAACATTTTCAACATCAGTAGGACATGTTTCCTGGTAAAAACTCTTAGTTTCCAACTTTCTATGTTGGCAAAATGGAGGATCATCGATTCAAAGATGGAGGTTTCAACATCTCAACAGGTCTGCCCAAATAGACAACGAAACAATGTTCAGGTCCCTCATTTCTAAACATGCCCCATCATGTGCCCCTTGAGACGCCAACTTCAGACCCAGACTCACTAGACATCTGACAGCTTGACATCTGCGCAGCAACCGCAGTGCTGCGAAGCGATTCCGGGAACGGCCGCAAGAGGGTCAAGAAAAGGCGCCTCGCTGATCGGCAGGGCGGCAGGAAAATAGTTCCGCCATGTTCCACCCAGGACCTGGGAATTCAAAAACCCGTGTCTACTGCATTTCAGGTATTCACATCCCATGACGGATCCATGGTGCTGGTTTTTCTATGCTAACAATCATAGGGGGTATATTGATGGGATCCATGGAGCACCATAAATAGCAGCACCATGGATCCTATGGGATATATAAAAGACGAAAGATATTCCCAAACTTAGCTGGTTGGTGGTGCAATAACCATCTTGAAAACTGTGCTCGTCACTTGGGATGATGACATTCCCAATATGTGGAAAGTCAAAAAAATCCATGGTTCCAAACCACCAAGCAGTAAAAGTCTGAAGAGCGCAAGAGAAGCATCACCGAAGCTCCGATGGGGATACCCATGTTTTGGATCCGAAGGGTTGGGAAAGATCACCCTATTTTTTCTAGCCAGAGGGGCTCAGCATCCTGAAAAAAAAACAACATGACTTCTGCAACAGTTTGAGGTAGGGAACACCTTGAGTGCTGCTTGGAAATCAGTTTAAGACATGTTAAGAGATTTTAAGACATCATGTCTTATGTCTTTTATGTCTTAAGGTCATGATTTAGATGAGGGTCAACCGGTGCCTTTTGGGGGATTCCATTTGAGGTACACCGGTGCTTTTAAGGGCTCTTGCCGGTGGTCTCCTGCCACGTGCATGAGATGTGCATGAATGATTCAAAAGCTCCGAAGCTGTGGGAGTTTAGCAAATACCCTCTGGTAATTTAACATAGCTATTGAAACTGGCCATTGATAGTGCATTTTCCCATTAAAAATGATGAATTTCCATAGCTATGTTAATTTGCCAGAGGGTAAAATCTCAAACTCAGAAAAAAAGCAGATGGCCCATGGTTTTTCATGGAGAATGTTGAATTGGCCAGGTTTGTTTGCGAAAAGCCAACTTTCTTGCACACCACATCTTGGAGACTGGAAAACATGGATAAAAATGGTGTAATTGTTGGATACATCCAACATCATCCAACCAGGTTGTTGGCAAATCAACCCCCAACGAACACTTCTTCTCCGTAGTTCTCCATATAAATCCCCCATTGATCACATCTTCGAGACGGTCATCGGGAAATAAGATGTGGGCATCATCAGATATACATGGTACCCTCTGGTAAACTAACAGTTTGCGAACTGGAAAATGACCATAGAAATAGTTGATTTACCCATCAAAATGGTGGATCTTTCCATAGTTTTTTGTATGTTTACCAGAGGGTAATAATACCCCAAAATGATTATGGGTTAAGAGCCTGGTACCCAAATGGTACCCTAAGTTCTAGCTGGTCGATGGATGGTGAATTCCCCATAAAATATGATAGTAATAGGTTTTGACCCATCCACATATGCTAATTCCAATATGGTTATCAGAAGTTTCCGCATTACAAATTTGTGCGATATACCCCATGACACAGGCAAATTCTTCATATTGTCGATCAGTTGCCACAAAGTATCCCCATACTTATATCTCCATCAAATCCCAATTTGTACCTGGTTACCTCCAGGAATGAAACAGGACAAAAGGAACTTCCCTGTAAATGGAGGTTTTTTCGTTCGCTGGGACAATCATCGAACTAAATGGGGGCTCCGTCACCGTCAAGCCATGGAGCTGATTATTACTCTATTATTGTGCATATATCTTGATTGAAATTTGTAAATTCCTTGATAAATTTTCTTGGCTAATCATTAAATGCACCATGTGACTGCCATATCCAATGGCTTGAAATGGTATAAACACTGTCGATTCACATCCATTTAAGGGATCATAAATGATCATAATATCAGAAACATTCTCTTCATGGTGTGTCATCACTTGATTTTTCCATACTTTGATGGCGACAAAAAAATCCATGTTTCGATGGTCAAATCCCGTTCTTTTTCACTGTGAAGTCTTCGGAAACAGCGGTGAAATCCCAGCTGCCAAGTGCTTCTCCCCATGGCCCCCGCCACGCAGGCCACGTTGGGCACCACGCGCTGCAGCACCATGGTCTGCATGAGCTCGGCGGCGACAGGCCAGGCGGTGGTGGCGCTGCAAAGGGCGGAACTGAAGGTGATGAGATCCTGATTTTCCATGGGATTTTCATGGGATTTCCATGGGATTTTCATGGGATTTTCATGGTCTTGGACAAGAAAAATATGGGGAAAATGATGGATTCAACAGATTTTTTAAAAGGATTTTGGATTGTTATAGGAAAAACAAGGCTCAACAATGACCCACCTCCAATAAACATTACCCCCCATAAACAACAAAACGTAACATGTTTGATGCGAATAAAATCATCAACAGCAAGAAACAAAGCTCGAACCATAACAAAACAAGGCAAACATTTGGAATCGGAACATTTAAGAAAAAAATAACAACCTAGAAACTGAACCCTGAACCCCCACTCCCTGAAACCCCCATTTATCAATTTTTCCCAGATATTTTCGCCATGAAGACAACTCCGTTTATGGGTGTGTCTGCAAATTGAACAAAAATCAGCAAATCACAATTTTTTGCATAAACCCTATGGATCCAAACACCTCCTGAGAAGGTACTTAACCCCCCAAATCATACCCCAAATGCTTCCTAAGAAGGTATTTGGATCCGGGCAAAGTATCTGAAAAAAAAAACATCGGCATTTTCAGACACACCCAGTATGCATAGTACCCTCTGGTAAACTAACATAACTATGGAAAGATCCACCATTTTTAATGGGTAAATCTACTATTTCTATGGCCATGTTCTATGTCGCTTTTTGTTTGTTTACCAGGCCGGGTATGTCCATCTCAAGATGTGACAAATCATCCCCTCCATGGGCTTCACCAGAGGCTATGTCCATCCCCTCTATAAAAAGCCATGGTTCCGGTACCAAGTTACTGGTGCCGGTTCCATCAATTCCATCCCTCGAAGCAGCCGCAGCGCGTCTTCCCAGCGCTTGGCGGCATCGATGCAGCAGTTGAAGGTCACGGTGTCACAGCGAAGGCCCTGCTGACGCAACAGACCCTGCAGCTCCAGGGCCGTCGGCCAGTGGCCCTTAGACCGGGATGGGATGCAGGAGACGACATGGAGATATGGGATATGAATGGAAAAGATATGGACATATGAATGGAGATTTCCATGGATTTGATGGGTCATAATGGATATCATCACTATCAAATGGATGTGAATGGGAGAATTAAATCCATTGATGGATTGTTTATATCACTATCATTATATCACTATCATTATAATCCATTGGATATCATCTGTGAATGGGAGATTAAACACAAAACATATATCTATTTAAGGTGGTGTCTAAAAATTCACAGATTCACCGATTCACCTAGAAGATATGATGAGTCACTCTTTGTGCAACAAGTGAAGGGAGGGTCAGATCTACAGGAGATCTCACCAGTATAACTCAGTATATGAGGGATTTATGTAATATAATATATTTATATATTAACTATATTATATATATATATATTTATTCTCTATTTAAGCACTTACCAATATGTGTGAATATCATGAGTATATTCCAGGACGAAACTGCCCAAAATCCCTGTCAGCTTCGTAGGGGAACACCAAGCCGAGGAACGAGCGCGCTGATTGCAGCGTTGAAAAGGACAACATCCATTTGTAGATTTGCCTGACACATTTCGCGGGACAACAGGTGAATCGGCGCGGATTGGGCGTGGATTGGGGAGCTGCCTCTGTAGGATGTTTCAGTGGCTTCGGTTTGAACATTTGGAGTCTTGAGGAAACATGTTCTTGGTTCATGAGTCCAACAGCACAGAGAATGCAGGGTTTCACTAAAAAAACAACAACAAAAACAGCAACAAAAACTGATAAAGAAACTTTTTTTTTCTGGTGATTCTTCGGGTTGTCTTTTGGTGATTCAGTTTTTGATTGTTTATGTTTTTTGTTTATTTGGCTAAAATCAACTTTCTCTGTTGAAGCCGGGGTCATAATTCTTGGTGAACAAATCCCAGTCTTACGTGAGTTCAACTCAGTTTTTTGGTGGTTAGATCACCAAAATCACCGAAATTGCTGTGCAAAATCCCCACAACTCTCACCGTTGAACCATCCTTATTTCCTGATTCTATCCCATCACCATCCTTATGGAAGGCATGTCATACCCCTAATCGCAAAAAAACAACGGTTTGTCTTGGTTAAATCCAACATGGTGGTCGTATTGGTTATGTAATAAGTCCTATGATCAATGCCAGGAAAATCCCATTCGCGAACCATTGTCAATCATTGTTAGTCTGGGTAAGGCTACAATGTGAGGCCCCCAAGATAGCGTTCAGTTGGTTTATAACTCCAATTTCACTATGGTTTATGGTACGCAAATAACTATAGTTACTGGGGCGAATCTAAACCAACGTTCACATCACTGGGGGGCCTCACATTGTAATTTTCCTTCGATTGCGCAATCGGTATGATATCGTATGGTGTAAAACGTTGGGCTCGTAGGACTGTCAGATGGGTTTATACAGTTATGGCCCGAAATACCAGTTATAAATACTTATAACCCCATTTATAGAATGTATAATCCCACTTATAACCAGTTATAACTGATAAATGGCCATAACTGTACAAACTCAACATTCCACTGTTTTCTCCAAGAAATCGTTAAATCCCATTATAACTCCCACTAATCCAATCTATGAACCTTTGGCTGTTTGCATAAAATCCCATTGAACAAATCATGATCCCATTACATCTAATGTATTCTAATTTATAAATCCCATCCTCCCAAGAGCCAAACCGGTTGGTGGTTGAGCCCTACCCCTCTGAAAAATATGCGAAAGTCAGTTGGGATGAAATGACATTCCCAATATGATGGGAAAGTCATAAAATTCCATGGTTCCAAATCCCAAGACCCAAACCATTCATCCACTGTTTTGATCCCTTTCTTTTTCTCCTTCGCTCCCAGAAAGGACTCGCCTTTTCGCTTACAAAGAGCGCCAGACTCGAGGCCCAGGTCGAGCGAGTCGAGCCGCAGATCTTCAGCAGCTTGCTGCAAGCGATGGAATCCTGGGCCGAGTCAAAGATCGGGGGAGAAATTAACCATATATGGCAGTGGGTCAAAACCTTGTACCCCTGTAGTTCACATCAAAATAGCTGGGATTTATGGATGTAAATGGATGTGAATAACCCTCTAACAATGGTATTAATAGGTATTGATTCATAGCCATATACGTAATATATGGGATAATATGGAGGTACTGGATATATGAATTATCAATATGGCATAATATGGTCATATTATAGAAGTATACATCTAATTCTATGGTGTACCCTCTGGTAAACTAACGTAACTATGGAAAATCATCATTTTTTCATAGGTCAATCAACGAATTCTATGGCAATGTTCGATAGCTATGTAACAAATTACCAGAGGGTACACCATACTGTGGGGTTTTAATATCCAAATTATTCCAAGTCATGTATGACCATGCCTTAAATAAATGAGACTTATTAATCGTATTATTGAAACCTGTGGTGACTTGGGATCCCCTATTATGGGGTTATACATGGTTCTACGGTTATACATGCCATATCATACCCAACAAAAACTACCATATTCATCCAGTTTCAGGATTGCTTTACCATGCGGATGGTTGCAAAACCCTGCACCATTATTTACAGTGCTTTATAATTTATAGTTACGAAATGTTGCAAATAGTTACCAACTTGTGCCGGATTGTGCATAGCATATTCAGGTTTCTCCCACTACCCTGATTACAAGGGGGGTGAAATGATGTAAATGGCTAGATGAAGAGGTAAAATGATCAACTATACCCCTCTGAGGGGGAATTATTTGCCAAAATCATTGGGTGGAGCGATATGATATATCCAACAAACACAGTCGGGTTGACAATGTCATAATACATGTTACATCTTTTGAATTGAATACATACCCTCTGGTAAACTAACAGTTTGCTATTGAAAATTGCCATAGAAATAGTGGATTTAACCACTAAATATGGTGATTTTCCCTAGTTATGTTAGTTTACCAGAGGGTGAGTATACAGTATACAGTATACCAGATTGTGTCCAGGAAAAATGAGGAGAACCTCAAATCACCCAGAAAGACGTGGCGTTTCTGGTGTCATCAAAGTGAACGGGGCATCATAGGGGGTGGCGAACTATGGTCCGTTCACCCCACGTGCAAGTGGGGCATGCAAATCATCAGATTCACCTATACCCAAACTCAAAAAAGGAGATGCACCCCATCAGCCTGTCAGCTATCCAGAACAGCGATTTCAAGCCATGATGTGATCAACAACCAGGGCCCACATGTTGTAAACTGATCCTGTAGAATCATTCCAAGAAAAGGCCCCTTTCACGTCTAGTTGAGGCATGACATATACTCCTGTTATCTTCTATTACATCCCATAAAGACTTCTTGGATCTGGTTGGTTCTGGTGGGCATCCATATTGTGGGCTATAATGATCACGTATGAATACATATGATCACCAAAAAAAACATCAATATTCCAGGTAGTACAACCCTCAAGCCCCCATTTCATAATCAATCAACCGTCATTTACCCACCAAAAATCCCCGTGTTTAGTATGTTTAGTGCTTGAGGTTCCACATGATGGTGAAATCGCCATGTCGTCACCAATCACCAGGTTTTTTCTTCACGTGTCCAGGCAAACATCATCCAAAAGAGCCAGGGCTTGGTGCCATTGATCGCCCTTCTCCTCGGAGACACGGGATACCCGATACGAGCTGGATGCTTCATACTGGTTCATACTGGTTATCATGGTTTATCATGGTTTATAATGGTTTACAAGGGTTTATCATGGTTTATAAGGGATTATAATGGTTTATAAGCCTTTATCATGCTTTATCATGGTTTGTAATGGTTTATAAGCCTTTATCATGCTTTATCATGGATTATAATGGTTCATACTGGTTTATTTCATGGAAACTCCGAAAAAAATGGTTGATTTCAGGGTACCCCCAATGGATTGGAAACCTCCAAATTCATCGAACAGAGATGTTTCTTGATAGTTTTATTTCCATCAAGGATCAATCACAGAAATAAGACCTCCGGAATTCAGAGGCTCCATCAATAGATACTGGGTAGTGGGAAAAACATCCCAAGAGAGACCAAAAGTGCACAGTCCTTTGACATGGAGCTAGCTTTGAGAGGGCCATGATCCGCCATGTAATTTAAAGCCATGAATTTGACACCCACCAGGTACGAGGAACCATGATCCGCCAGCTCATCCATGGTCATACCTACACCACTGATGAATGTTACACTACCCATATGCTGGTGCTGGTATATTTACCTACATAACTGGGTGATTTTTAGGGTAAATGTTGGTAAATATTCCAGCACCATGGAGCATTTGGGCTATATTACACTGACCTTTTCGAAATCCATTTTGTGGCTTTCAAAGATTATATATTTAAAAAAGACCCTCGGTAAGTAAGTCGAAGCTAGAAATGTAAAACACCAACGTTCAACATGTTCAACAGACATGGGGGGCGCAAGCATCACCTAAACATTATGGGATCGTCTGAAAATAGGGTACCCAAAATTTAGGAGGTAATGATGATGTTCGCACTAAATGCCAATAATTGGGCTATACCCCATTTTCAGACAAACCTTTGGAAGTCCCTTCAGACTTGCACAGCCAAAATCTGCCATGCAAAGCCAGGTGGTCGTGAGCACCTAGTGCTGCGGTGTAGGAGATAAGGTCCCATTCGATATTTCTGCAATGAGCCTCCTGGCAAGTCACCACATGGATGTCCCACGGAAGAGTCGGATGGGATACTGGGATGTGTATATATATATATATGTTATATGTACATATGTATATATAATTATATATATATAATGTATATACACACCTTCGTTTTATCACCGTTCCAGCCTAAAATCATAGTTCTGGATAGTGCAATCAACTGACAAAGGAATGGGTTCCAACGATTTCTCCCACAACAATGGAACTTGGTCTGGCAATGAGGACAGTCATGCTGAATAGATGGGTTCATAGATGGCTAAGAAGGCTCACCTGAAAACTAAGAACCCAAAGATATCCAAACCCATGACGGATCCATGGTGCTGGTATATATATATATGCTAACATAAATGGGATACTGTATATTGATGGGATCCATGGAGCACCATATATAGCAGCACCATGGATCCGTCATGGGAAACCTCCAGTTTCCCATAAGAAATCCATGTTCCAACGCCCATTCGGGACGACAGGTCGCCGGGATCGTACCCACCTGAAATTCATCCGGGACCAATACGCAAGCGGCTTGACAAACCGAACCGTGAAAACAAATGGGATGGTTACCCCAATTTTGCCGAACTCATTACATAACTGGTTGGTGGTATACCTACACCTCTGAAAAATGATTGAGTTCGTCAGTTGGGAGTATGACATTCCCAATATATGGAAAAAATGATGTTCCAAACCACCTACCAGATAAACATGACCGTAACGAAATACTATTTTTTACAACTGGGTTTACCCCACGAATTCCATTAGTATTCCATATAACATGTTGCAACCCCACTGTTACTCAACAAAAAAACATGGCAATTTTCATTTTTTCTTTCGGCCTCCAACAAGCGGATGGACTTGCGCCATGCCTCCTGGCACGTGCCTCGAGAAGCTGACAGTGACCCAGTGACCCTAGCTGAGATTGGTTATACAGAATCATATTTACCCTCTGGTAATTTAATATAGCTATTGAAAATGGCCATTTATAGTTGATTTACCCATTTACCCTTGAAAAATGGTGATTTTCCATAGTTATGTTAGTTTACCGGAGGGTAGAACATCTTAGAACAATTATCATTTGTCTATCATTAACGGAATATCCAGTTTCGGTTCAGCTGATTTATAAATGATATTGGTAATTTCTCTGGCTAAACAGTAGCATAGTCATCATTTCTGAAATTTACTAATCATAGTTGAGATAATTATTGACTGTCCACGCTACAACATATTATAGTAATTTATAGTACATATGCTGGTTGGTAGTTTCAACCCTCTGAAGAATATTAGTCAATGGGAAGGATTATCCCATATATTATGGAAAATAAGCAATGTTTGAAACCACCAACCAGGATTTGTCAATGATTGATCTGGATAAATCATGGTAAATGATATGTAATTATTCACTTATGAGATATGTCAATTTGGGAATATTTACCCCTAGTCTTCATCATGGCAGCCAGGTCGCAGTGAGGGCGTTTTTTAATGTTTCCAGAATGAAATGGGTTTATGATCAAACAACTTTAGATCGCATGAGTTGATGGAAATGAATTTCCTACAGCAGTAAAACATATATAGTCCCAATTCAATGAATTAATTTAAAGGAACATAAACACATGAAACCATGTTTTTTTACTCAAAATTGTGTGGGGTCTCGAGCAGATTTACCCTTCATCAATTTCTTGGATTATAGGAATTAAATTCGGGTTCATCATCAAGCATATGGTGACATAGTTTTTAAATGATGGTTGGCTAATTGTTGCGTCGTGGTGACTAGTGAAATCCTATCAACATCGAGAGGTTCCTGAACATGCTGGAAAACCCTGAAAATTTGGTGGCTAACCATGATGTTCCTTGATATTCGATAGCCATTTGGCGGGGGGGAAATACCCAATTTTTCGCTTTGCGCACAAGTGCGATGTAGCCATTTTGCTATAAAATCTTGAACATCCAGTGGCACAAGTCTCTTATGCTTGGACCGTTACTGAAAAATTGGGGAGTAGGGGGACTGTGCTTCATCACAGCTAGGACCATTGGAGGAATTCTTGGCAGGAAGCCGCCATGATATACCTTGAGAACCAAAACCCGCAGAAAGCCTAGGGTATCACAAATAACCAGGGTTTTCCGACAAAACCCGAGGTATTTTTACCCATTCTGAAAGTCCGGGTTAGGTGCGGGTTAGGTACGGGATGGTACGGGTTAGAGTATAGCTTGAAAATCAATACCCGAGGTCTTCAATCGAAAACCAAGGGTTTTTCTGATATGTTTTTCTGAAACACCTCAGGTTCATCAAAATTGACCCTTGGTGAATTCTTAGGCTTTGGGTGCTCCAGGTACATCAAGCAATTACTGCAGAAATTGCCCATCTCCAAGTCATGGCGGAATTTTCTGCGGAAGGGGCGCGGATTCGGATGCCTGTTCTATAATTTAATAAACGGCTGTTCTATAATTGATTACATGCATACTCTTCCTGGCGAAATCCACAATGTGCTTATAGCACACAAAAAAATCTAGAACACGCAATGATAGAACAGAGTTGGTAAAGGTGAGAAGTATGGGGGAAACCGCAATTATGGAACACAACCAGAGCCAACAAGAATTATAGAACAAAAAATTGAGTTGTTTTTTTTCCCCAGCTTCCTGAGGAATCTGGAATTTTGGAACCAGAGGGTACGGTATTTTACCGCACTTTCGTACTCAACTTCCGTTCTACAACTTTGGCAACATATCTTAAGGGCTGCAATTTTTTTTGTTTTTTTTTTCCCTTTTTTTTTGGTGTTGTTTTTCCCGTTTTTTGGGGTTTGATGGTTTTGATTGGTATTTGCAGCGTTTTGCAGCTAAGCTCTCTGATTTGCATGGTGTTGTTGTTGTTGTGGTTGGATGGATGGATGGATGGATGGTTGGTTGGTTGGTTGGTTAGTTAGTTGGTTGGTTGGTTGGTTGTTTGGTTGGTTGGTTGTTTGCTTGCTTGGTTGGTGTTGGTTGGTTGTGGTTGTTGTTGTTGTTGTTCTTGTTGTTGTTGTTGTGGTTGGTGGTTGGTGGTTGGTGGTTGTGGTTGTGGTTGTGGTTGTGGTTGTGGTGGTGGTTGTTGTTGTTGTTGTGGTTGGTTGGTTGGTTGGTTGGTTGGTTGGTTGGTTGGTTGGTTGGTTGGTTGGTTGGTTGGTTGGTTGGTTGGTTGGTTGGTTGGTGTTGTTGTT
>Ga0126342_10010055_pt1 | contig 16931 bp, 17 predicted proteins | sample Cyp1metagenome_FD_92528 | JGI IMG/M metagenome (GOLD analysis project Ga0126342, IMG submission 92528) | Coral microbial communities from Lord Howe Island, Old Settlement Bay, Australia - Cyphastrea 1 metagenome | ecosystem: Host-associated > Invertebrates > Cnidaria > Coral ... | reverse complement strand
ATACATGCATACATGCATACATGCATACATGCATACATGCATACATGCATACATGCATACATGCATACATGCATACATGCATACATGCATACATGCATACATGCATACATGCATACATGCATCGTATACATACATACATACATGCATGCATGCATGCATGCATGCATCGTATACATACATACATACATGCATACATACATACATACATGCATACATACATACATACATGCATACGTCCATACGTCCATACATCCATACATCCATACATCCATACATCCATACATCCATACATCCATACATCCATACATACATCCATCCATACATCCATACATCCAGACATCCATACATACATCCATCCATCCATCCATACATCCATACATACATCCATACATCCATCCATCCATACATACATTATAAATTCATGCACATATCATAAAATAGCATATATAAAGGACATACATTGGACAAAAGTAGACGTGCCCATGAACTGGTCCATCTATGTATAGGTTTGTTGCAGTTTTCTATTGAGACCCTGCTAGGTTGCAGAGAATCGGCTTTGGCAGGAGATGCGCAGGGCAGAGGTTCGGCTGAGTAGTCAGCTATTGGATGACAGTTGAGATTTTGAAAAGCAAGTGGTTTTCTCTCAAAATCGGGTACATACCCATACATATCCCAGAATCTACTAGTTATATAATCATGATTTTCCCTTTTGAAATGGCCATAAATTAGGTATACTATGGTATACTCAATTTCCAGGCATACCTTTTCGTTGTGCACAGAGAGCCTGGATCAGCCAGGCCTATTCTCAGTCGAATCTTGCGCAGCAGCCATCCTCTAGGTCCAAGCACTCCAAGTGTTGGAATGTCAGAGGCTTTGCTGCACCAAGCCGTGCCTCAATGACTTGTTGACTTGTTTGCCACATCCAAAGTTGGTAGGACCATCTGATTTCATGGTTGCCAAGTTGCTAGGGTTTTGATGCTATTTGGATATGGCTTCATAATATGCTGTTTAGATTGGATATACATGGATCAGAGGTCAGCATTTTTAAGCACAGCGGTCGTATTTTCGTTTCAATGCTCAAGGCATCGTGCCAAAGTCGAAGCAGGGGCAGACAATGAATTGACAAAACGAGTGGTGTTTTTGGGTTGTTTGGCCTCACATCTTACTGCACGGATTCATTGTTCCCACATGTTCCCAGTATGCTTTAATTCGTTCCAGAATCAAAAGTGTTCTATTTGCTTACAGCATTTCGATTGCGGAGTTTCAACCCCTTTAAGTTTCTTTTGAGGAAATCGCACATTCTCCAGGAAATCTCACGCACGAGAAAGAACGCTTTGAAACGATACATGGTCTCAACGCCCTACGCCGAGAGTCACTTGGGTGTAGACGCCCTGCCCAAACGCTCGTTCTGCAAAAATAATGTTTGTTTTGTGGGGGAAAAAAAGCTTGGGGCCCTGGACCAATGTTTCGGAATGTCATAATGTTCTACGATATGAAGACTATATATATATCATGCAATTACATATCATGAGTTTGTCCTGCAATGTTTCAGTTTTCAACCAATAATGTTGCAAACGTTTCCAGATCCTAAAAGGTTGCAAAATTCCATGCTCTTCCACGCTCCATGCCACGCATTTCTTCCACAGATCTGAGTGATCTGAGGCTTAAACGAGCCCAAGAGAGGGAGTCACAAGAAGAAAACCGCTTCGCTGTGCTGAGGCAATGGACTGTGTGGCACCCAAATCCACTGATTGATTATCATTCTATCGGATTTTATTGTTATATAAATTAAAATTACCGTTTGAGGGGGAAAATTACCATTTGAGGGGGAAAACATATGGAAACATTGGAAACGAGTACCATTTTCAGCTCCCATTGCACTTTCGTCATACATGTCCTGTGTTTCTGGGTGAAGAAGATCACAGCAGCAGGTTGGAGCAGCTTGTCAGCAAGGAGTTCAAGCTCAACGACTGTAGAGTGCTTTGCAAGATGTCCACGTTGGCAGTGTGTGGTTTACCATGGTTTACCATGGTTTACCTCTTTGCTCAAATCATAGCGAGGGTTTGATGGTCCGGTGCACATCTTGTCAGAATAAAGATGTCAGATGAGGCTCCTGAAGCAGAAAAGCTTCATCACGGATGAGCACGGAGAAGGATAATAGACCCTTGCAGAGCTACACTTCCATGTGAAAGAAGTTCGATAAAAAAGGAATTGAAAAGGCATACAAAAATCAAATCATATTGCCATTATAAACCATGATTAATTATAAACTTATAAACCATTAACCAGTATTATTATGTATTAACCAATTGAATCAACATGGCCACATCCAATTCTACCATCTCAACGGACAGCTTTTGGTCACAGGAGAAGATTGGCAAGCTGTGAGTGAAGCCGCTTCAGACTTGGTTGAGAATACAGCACAAGCCTTGGAGCAGGCTGCGAGCCGCATGACCTGTCGCTTCAATGTTGCCATTGGATGATAGTTAATAAGATTCTTGTTATTGTATGTTATTGTTGGGTGTTTTGTTGTTTATAATTGTTGGGTAGTATCATCATTGTCATTATCATGTTCATTATTATCGTTATGATCATGTTTATCATTCTCATCATTCTCATCATTCTTATCATTCTCATCATTCTCATCATTCTTATCGTTCTTGACACTATTGACACTATTGATACTATTGATACTGTGGTTGTTACTAGTATCATTGGATGATATTGGATGATACCTGATACCTGTCTTGGCAAAAACGGACCTCCCTGGACACCTCCCTGGACAGGCAGAAGAGCTTCACGAGCAGATCCGATTAAATGCTGCCACACTCAAACCGGGTTCAGAGATGGTGCAAAGTTGCGCAGACTTGCAAGAGGCACAAATCTGATTGACTGAATCTGATTGGCTGATTTTGGTTGCTGACTGATTTTTATGTTCTGGCAACTTTGGCTTGTGCTTCGGTTGATGGCAAGAATGTTCTTCGGGAACTGTCCCTGCAGCTGCTTCTGGCCTCCACAAGGCTCATGAAACGATCATCCAGCTCAAGAAGCAGCTGAAACAAGTCGAGAAGAGGAAAGAAGCTGCCAGGACCGATCCGAAATCCAAGAAATGTCTGACACGAGAACCATGCAAAACCACCCCCGCAAAATGAGCATTTCAATTTCAACATTTGCTCTAACGTATCTAAATGTTGCTGCTGATCACATCCTTTACTTTCAAACTGATGCCGGGCCGGGCTTGCTGATTTTTTCTTCAGGTCGCTAGTCCTCATTCAGCACGAGATGGATCAGCTGCAAAATGACACAACCAGGAGGTCTTCAGGGTCAATGGGTCCTAGAAAATCCTAGAAAATCCCATCAAATTGTGGATCTACATGGATCTACAGACATACCTGACATACCATGATAGTACATGATATACCACAGTGGCATGGGAGTGGCATGGGCCGCAGGGTGGCCACCTGGCTCCTGTGCTGCAGGCGCCCAAGTTCCAGTGAGCTAGAGGCGAAGATTCAAAGGTTGGAGAGGAATTCACTGTTTACGGTTCCTTGACCAGAATGGTGGAATATTGAAAGAAGTCAAGAATGATCTAGCTTCCTCGGCACGCAATTTTGGCAGGATTACGCTTGTAGCGTTGAGTTTGGCTCAGTCAAGTGATATAATATATGGTTTTGTCCGAAAACCTTCGGATTATCATTCAAATGCAGATATATTGGGGCTAAACCCCATTTTCAGACAAACCCAAATATCCCATATTGTGTTGGTTATGTCTCCGATTTTGATCCATTATGTATAATATCAATGTATGTATGTATATATATAATTATATATATACATATAATATATATATATATACATACAGTATGTATATACATATATATATACAATACAAGACCATAGTGCAATACAATACAAAACAATAGCATGCCGTACCATACATATACCCAAGGTGGTTGGTAATTTTGTTTTCACCCATATGTTTTTAATCTTCCCGTAGGCACAACACCTGCAACGCTCTAAGGAAATTGTCAAGGCCGAATCAGAAGCTGAAGGCCTTCCAGAGGTTGTTTTGCAGGTGAAACCCTCGAAGGACCGCACTCGGCATGAGGCAACTGGTTGGAAAGTTACATGAAAACAAATGCAAACCTAGCAGAATGGGCCAGAAAAAGATAGAAAAAGAATCTATATGGATTTGCATAGAAGAAACTGAACATGCTGCTTGAAAAAATCACAGATACAATAGATATCAAGAGAATGAACACCCCAGCCCAAAGTGGTATGATGTAAAGTGTGATTGCTGCCATTCAGCACTTGTTTTTGATTGGTCTATAATTGTGCGCTCTTCTAGGAGCTCCGCAAAATGAGAGGGCAGCACATGCCGCTAAAGGAAGTGCTAGGCAAGTGGTAGTGAACCAGAAATTTCGAGCGCTGACAGCTGACATGTTTGGGACCTTTTTTTTCACTGATGCTACCGGATGCTACTGAGAATCGAATTCATTCCCTTGGCAACAGGCCAGCTTGAAACTGAGTGGGCCTTTCACTTCAAGCTCGAGGAAAATGCTCTCACACTTCCAGTGAAGCCCTTCATGTCTTATCCTGAGCCAAGCATAGCCAAGCACGCATGGATCCAAATGCAAGACTCAGTATTGAAGGAAGTTGTTTCAGCCTTTGTAGCTGACGGCGTGTGTAAAAGAAGAATCATGGCCATTTGGGCTTGGATTACATGTTGTCTGAAAATGGGGTGTACCCTCCGCTATCAAAATGGGAATAACGATTGTAGTTTATAAATGTGCGAAATCCATTGTAAGTAGAGTAATCTAATTTCGGACAAACCCATAATATCTAAGTTCAAAATATATCTCTTAGTGTTCAAGCGTGTAGGCGAGCGTTCGTTCGTGCACACAGTGCCCGCTCGCCTTTAACAGCAGTTTGGAAGAAATATGTACGAATATGTCATGCTATAGTATACTACATCTCTACTATATAACAATAATTAATAATACATAATATATATATACATATTATATATACACATACCAGAGCCACCAAACGGCTTCCCATTGGTGAGCCGTTTGGTCACTGAATAACTCGGAGCAACATATGACGACAACCTCCCAGTGGAGACGTGGTCCATTTGGCCTTGCAAACGTGTGGATTCCGGGGCCTCCCGTTGGTGACCTTGTCAAACGGCCATTGGCACTGGGGGTGCTGGTATAGATATACATACTATACCAACATATACCAACAATATATGTCAATATATGTCATGATGGTAAAATACAATCTGCATACGTATCTATATATATATGTCTATATATGTATAGTATACTACTGTGTACGAACAATGAGTCACTGTCCAGCCCACGTCGTGATGCATTGTAAGCTCCCTCGCGTCCCGACCAAGGATGGCACTGAAAGCTCGCTCGCCATCGAACGACAAACACAACGACAAAGTGATCCTGGTGCTGATGTCACCATCTGACCTAGCCAGCAAGCCGCAAGGCTGAAATGGTGCTTGATGTGGTTGTGCAAAACCAACCAACATGGGGATTTAAGCAACTATCATGGGGATATCATGCAGACCAACAGTCCATTTGTTTGGAAAAATAATGATAGACCACTGGAATTGTTTTTTGTTCCCTTCAATGTTCGATAATATTCGGACAAACCCAAATTAGAAAATGTCCTGGCGATTTTACAAGCAATTGGATCTCAATCAGGTCGATTTGCTCAGGCTCCTCAACCATGCTTGCTACTCTTGCGGTAAGCCACCTATTCACTTGCGTATCAGGAGACCAACCACAGCCAAATGGAATGGCAGATGAAAAGCATAAACTAGAGCACAAGATTTCAAGTCTCGCATTTTTTCGTTGAAATCGAAAGGATCGGTGGGCTTTTCACTTTACCAGAATTGATTAGAAATCGCAAACAGGAACACGGAGCGCAAATGGCACCCTATAAGCACAGGTGTTTGGCTGTTGCAGACACATTCTTTCAGATTTTCAACAGTGCACAAGTCACGCGTTGTTTGCGCTTCTCAGAGGTACCTAGAAGTGGACGTGTCTTCTGCCCAAACAGTTCAGCGCTATGGGAAGAAACCGCCTGATGCTGTAACTTGGCGATTTCGAGACCCTCCTTTGATTTCAGCAAGAAAAATAGTGAACGAATGGTGATTTAATGGTGATTTAATGGTGATTTAGTGGGATTACCAGGATTCAATGATGCTTACTCGGTTGCCCTCCAGTCACACTGGAAAATCGCCCAGGTTCCGACTGCCTTGCAGCTGATCCGGAGCCTGTTGGGCTTTAACAGCCAGGTGCCATGTTTTCACGGGTTGTTGGGATTTGCAAAATGATCAAAATGCAGGGATGGATCAAAACCTATGAAAGATATTGAAATATCATGAAAGATCATATTTTGAATGGATGAACCCCCGCCTGGCATTGATTGGTTTGGTAGATGAACCCCCATGGCCACCGGCTTCTCTATTGGTGTGGACAGTTCATCGGTACCAGGGTTTTGATCCACAAAAGTTTGGACGTGAATAGTGAAAGTACTGGACGTGTTGTAACACCTGGAAATCACCTGGAAATGATTCCAAAAATATCCAAAAATAAAAGCCAAGAAGGTGCGTGAAGTTCGGCACCAGCAGTCCAGGTTTTTCTGATGGCAGCTGTGCAGCAGTTGATCCGCAAAGCTTTGCAGTGCCGTGCAGTGGAGGTTCCTCAAAACCTCCAGGCCGGGTTTTTTGGGGATCGGGTCACCCTGGGACCAATGGGATAGAGTGCAGTACTCATTTTGGATGGGGTCCTGTAGAGAGAAACAGCCTGTTCGAAGAACCTCAGAGATGCCTCACCTTGAGCCCTGGCTTTGGAAGTTGGGTGCCAGGCAAAACTGCGCAAGTACCAAGCCCAAGGCTTCAGGTGGTTGGCATCCAATGCTGAAAACGGCATAGGCCAGACGCGTTTCTAAAACGGAAACGAAGCAAAGGCCAGACGCCGTGAGGCAAGTGGATTCTCTTGGATATCTTGGTCTGGAGTCTGCAGTCAACGCAAGACAAAGAGTTTTTGTTGCATTCGCTGGTTTTGTGTAATTACTGATGTTGTTGTTGCAGCAAAGCCTTTCACACACTCCAAGATCAACAGTGCCAGAGTCAAATCCCCTCTACAATCTCCACAAATGTGGCGTCAGGGAGCTTGCTGGCCGATGACATGGGCTTGGGAAAGACCCTACAGTCTGCTGTTCTTCTGCAGTACCTTCGAGACGAAGGCAGGGATGTGGCATTTGCAAAGCAACAATTTGTTCCCAAGTGCGACAAACTCACCCGCTACTGTGAGGGGAGTTGGCTAGGAAAGCCTTTCATAGTCTTTCACACCATGTTGAATCTTTGCCGTAGCACAGCAGCACATGGCTCACGTATACTCACGTCATAATATCATGGCACAATGTCCTTCTCTGCATGTGGACGTGCTACGCCACATGCCATGCGACCCGGAGACATAGAGGTCACATCACGGCAGAGAAGCCTGCTCTCGTGGTGGTGCCTTTCTCGGTCCTGCGAAACTGGCAGTCAGAACTGCGGAGCCTCGTCAGATGACAGAAGCGGACGTTAGTGCTGGCACCGTGAACAAAGACTAACAAAGGGTGGTACTTCACAATGGGATCAGTCCGGAGGTAACAAGAAAACAGTTGTGGAGATGGAGGAAAACAAGGGGGGGTTGAAAGATGTTTCAGTACAAAGGACAGGCCCAGACCTTTGAGAATTTGAGGCCTGAGTGTGGAAGAGGGCCCATTGTCATGAAACACAACGCCCTTAAGGCGTTGGACACCCTCAGTAAGAACGCAGCTCTACCATGGTAAAGATCGATCTCTGGAAGGTGCAAAATGGATCACTGTGCGGTGCAAAGTGGGGAAAGTGTTCATAAGTTTTGCTGCGCCCACCATTAAATGTTTGAGAGAGCTACTGATTATGTTGATTGATTTATATAGAGAGAGAGATACATGTATGTGTGTTGATCCAAGAATCTCCAAGATGATCCACGTTTGCAGGTGACACAGGTGAGGTGCTGATCACAACCTACGGAGTGGTGCAAACGGACCAGGAGATGCTGTCAGGCAAAATGATCCGAAGATGTTTGGATCATTTTGGATGAACTTGAGCTGGGAAGTTCCAATGATGTCCAAAGATGTCCAAAGCCATCCAATGACTTTTTTGCAAAGTTTCCAATCTCCAGAAGTAGATCTGTGATATCTATGATCAAGATTGATCTCTCGTAAGATCACAAGTGCCGCTTGCCAAACGCGAGTCCTGCGTTCACCACGGCGTAGGTTTCAGCTTTGCCTGCATTGTCCTAGACGAGGGCCAGTACATCAAGAACAGGAAAAGCCTCACCGCACAGGCCTGAAGTCCCCATACAGTGCCTGATTTTTACAGTAACTTTATAAGTTAGTGCTGTAATTAGTGAATATAATCCATGTATAGTTGGTTAATGATGACTTATAGTCCATAAATACCATTCTGGGGATAAGTATTAACCAGCCGGTATCATGAGATCCTGCGATGAAATGTTGTTTTATGTCGCAAGAGGATACAAATGGATCGGACAATCACTCAGACTGTGGATCCCCAGATTTGACACTAAGTCAGCCTAAGTGAGATTTATCAATGTAAACAATGTATTTCCTTTTGATGGAAATAAATTGAGTGGCATTTTTAAGAGAATGACAATGAATGAGGAGACAAAATGTCTTTTTTTGACCCACATGTGTTACTTTTACCCTTGTCTCTTGGAGAAAAATGCCTAAAGTCAAAACAAATCAAGCCTAAGCGCAACTTGTGACAGAGGATCGTTGCAGTGTTGCTTGCCCCTTCTCCACTGCAGTGGAACGGGGATATGCGACTTCACTGATCAAATACAGTAAGGATATGGAAGGCACAACAAGAACTCCAAGGAGTTTTTTTGCAAAAAGATGTTGACCTTACATGAATGCCAAGCACGCGAGGCAGTCAAGAAAGTTGCAGCTGAGTGCGGAAGCAGTTGTGCCCGTGTGGCCTTAACAGGCCGGCTGTTTTTTTTTCAGAGTCATTGGTTTTGCATAGATCTGATCTAGTAAGGTGTCCTTATCTAAGGCAAGTGAATGATATGTGTTCTTGCAACAGCATTTCATGTATGTTCATATATATACATATATATATATATATTAGAGATATAGATATTAGAGATATAGATATTAGAGATATAGATAGAGTTGTAGAGAAACAGAGGAAAATAACGTTCTATAATGAACTAGAATTCCTGTTGTGATCATTTTTCAAGAGCCATTTACTGCTGACAGCGGGCCAAAGCAACCAAGAAGCCTTGGATGCGCAGGTACACCCATAGAAAATCACTTGGGTGAGCTATTTTCCATCTTTGAGTTCCTTAATCCAGGCTTTCTTGGCAGCAAGGCTGACTCTTTGGGAGCTTGTGGTGGTATGGTACCACAAGGTCATGGTTTGAATGCATCGAGCATCCCTTGTTTCCAGTGGAGTATGTTCATGTCAAGCAGGGATGACAGCGCTGTCCTTGCCACCAAATATTTGCATGGCTTCACCCCATGTGTCGCTTCCTTTTGTGTATCAGGAAGAGTTTTTGAAAAACTTCAACCAACCGCTACAAAAGGCCGGCAGAGGGCAGCATGGAGCAATTGAACCATTGTTGCAGTCCCATGATGTCCGCTCATGGGTTGATCCAGAGGGTCGAATGCTTCAAGGCAACCTGGGGATGCAGCAAAAATATGCAAAAATGGACTGAGATGGTAATTATATCATATGTTATTATACAGTTTGCTCATGAGAATGCAAAGAGGTTTGATAAAACTAAAGTTTGGTGCGCTATCCAAAACTGCCCATGTGAATTGAAGATTTTGGAGCAGAGATTCTGACAGGCGAGTGGCCGAGAGGCCGCTTTGGCACGTTTTCGAGCACTAGTAGGACCATTTATGCTCAGGCACAGCTGGGTTGAACTTAGCCTGCAAAATCTGGAAAAAGTCATAGACAGGTGCAAGGGATCCAACTGAAATTGGATCTGTGAGGCGTCTCAAGGACGACAAAGCCATCGCACCAGAGCTGCCTGACAAGGCAATGATGTAACTTCATTTTCTTATTGACTGATTGAAGATTGAAAATCCGTAGGAAGGTCATGTTGAAACATGAACTGCAGGTGGAATATGAGTACATGGTCGAGATGACCGAGGCAAAAGCATTGCTGCAATCCTTGGCACTTCATGTTGAAAACGTGTGGTCCCTTGCGGGCCCGGCTCCGCCCTTGTGGGGGTTTCCATAGATGGGGGGTACCCCAATAGCTGGATGGTTTATAATGGAAAATCCATCTACAAATGGATGATTTAGGGTACCCCCCCATCCCCATGACTTAAGAAACCTCCTTGTGGGCTATGTAGAAAGAACGAGAGCCATGGTGACAGACGATTTTCAGGAACAGTCGGAGCTCTACACGGCATGGACTGAGAAGTTGCTTCAGAAAGTCCCACGTGAAGGTACGGAGCGAAGATAGCAATGGTTGTGGCAGAGGGCTATATTATATGATATTATATGTTGAAATCGTGCCACCGCCCAAGCACTATGACAATGAAGCCTTTCTTCCAATTGTTGTTGAAGTTTCGAAACACAGCTCCTAGAATTCTAGAAAATTTGGTTAGAAAAGCGTCCGGTCAAAAAAAGGTTTCCATGGCGATTCCGATTTGTGACATTCAGCAAACACTCCAATCGTGGAGGTGCTATCCCAGACACCAATGTGCAAGAGCTGCAGGAGGCCAGGAGACCAATGTATCTGACCGCCAAAGATGTTCTGTTTTCCTGGTGCGGCATCTATTCTGACTTTCCATTGGGCTTTCAATGAAGATCAATGATGATAAATGATTTTTTGTTTTTTTTTTAATCATTAAATGGACATTTATTTTAATGATGATAAATGGTGATGGATCTAAATACAGTAATAAATGTACATAAATGTACACTGTTGAAGCACGGTCTCGAAACTTGGGACCCTGGGGACTTCCTTGGGACAGGGGAAGTCGTCCAGCTCCGGCCGATACTGGGCAGTCTTCACGTTGCTGCACCGATTGCAACAGGCTTGGTGCCTGCATTCGCATTCAAAATGGCATGAATTCAGTATAGATCATATGGTGGTTTTCTAAAATGAGAGTTTAATAGGATTTTCCAGTATAAACCATCCAGCTATTGGGCTACCCACATTTATGGAAACCCCCTTTTGTAGCTGTCCAATTCGGAGGCGCTTTTATGCCGCTACCTGGGCCCAGGTGGTGAATCACCCCGCTGCAATGCCACGGGAACATCAACTCAAAGCGCATGCCCATGATGTCTCCAAGAGTGGCAAAATGTGTCTCGGATTATATTGGGGGTTGTCTCAAAATTGACCTTGATTTGCAACGGTGTTGCTAAGAAAGCCACCAGGCTTTGAATAATGTATACATATATATATAATTATACATATAATTATATATACATATATATATATATAATTATACATATAATTATATATATATAATTATATAATTATATATACTGTATATAATTATATTATATATATATATATATAAATAGTTGTTCCTCAAGTTCATGGATGTTCATGGCTGACCAAAATAGTCGATAGCTTCAACTTACGAAGGCACGCATCCTGTGGGTCATGCTTGCACTGTCAGTTGTGTTCTAGAAGATTTGCATCTAGGCCAGTTGAACACATCGATGACCGGCGTGACAAGGCTAGACTGGACTGGAAAAAGCTCAGGACAAAGCTGTTGGAGCTCCTACAAAGCATTTGGGAGGATTCGCAGGAAAAGGTGCTGATTTTCACGTCCCTCAGTTCAACTCAGTTTAACTCGGTTGAAGTATCAATATAATGTCTCAATGGCAAAATGACCCGATCTTCAACTTGAATTGTAAAGAAGTGAGCCGCTATTGTAAAGAAGTGAGCCGCTCTGTGTGTGAAGAAGTGGCAAGAAACCGAAATCCTGTCCACCCATCTGGGACATGCACAATTACATTTTATTTATGTTTTTTTTTAAACTTCCAAAATGAAACAACGAGGACACAGTTGTCACTTGACTTTTCAGATATATACCTGAAATGAGGGTGACACACAGTGACATATTTTGATGCTGAGGCAATACCGTGATACTCAGCAACTTCTCGCTGAACTTTTGGGGAAGCACTTTCCAGACCTGAGGCAGTCAAGACGATGCTGAGTTGGAAGGGTTCCAACAGTGCGAAAGTTTCAATACATCTCCTGATTGTTGTTGATGCTTGCGGAGATTGTTTTGATCCAAAATGCTACAGAAATGTTTGCCTCGGCAGATCGATTGCAAAACAGGCCTTTGCTCTTCCACGGCGGCCTCAATTCTGATCAGAGGCAGAAGGTGCGGACTGAGCCTCCATGCTGCTCTTCGTGTGCTCTTCCGAGATTCTCCTTGGGGCAACTGCCATTGACACAAAGATGGAGCAGCATCTTTTTATGTTCAATTGGTTCAGAGATCATGAGAGGCTGTTGATGCCTTTTCTGGTGATGCGAGCTGTCGAGTGCTGATCCTGACTTTGAAGGCCAGACATGTTTGCCAAAGTGCATGTTTTTCATGGCATGAAGCATGAAGCACGAAGCCAAATCAAATCCCAAGGCGGGTGGCATAGGGCTGAACCTCACGGCAGCCAGCCATGTTGTTCACTTTGATCGCTGTTGGAATCCTGCCAAAGAAGCGCAGGCAAGAGCCTGAGTGAGCTGAGATATTCGCCGTTCAAGTGTATAGAATATATAGTTTCAGATAGCTTCGGTGCCTTTAATGTGTTTTACTGAGGCAACCGATCGTGCACACCGCATAGGACAGCACCGCACTGTGCCACACGGCCAGAATTCAACCCTCCAAGTTCATGACTCCGGAATTTAGAAGCCTTATTTTGCTGTGAAAAACCCAGGGGGTTCCACCTGGAAATCCTGAGGCTGGTGCACCGCTTCACCACCATGGGATCCTTCGAAGAACGTCTGGCGCAGATTGTCGCAGGAAAGCCGCCCGGCAGCTCTTGGGGGAAACAATGTGGAAAACATTGGAGAGAACATGGATACCCTCCGGTAAACTAAGATAACTGGAAATCACCACTCTTTGATAGATAAATCAATTATAAATGGACCATTTTCCATAGCTATGTTAGTTTAGCGGAGGGTAATTCATCTGATGTTCGTTTAAGCATAAATCATGATCCATAATGTAGGAAAGAATGATTATCAGATGTTGATAGGGACAAGCCATGATAAATAATTTGAGAATTCATTATAATGAATGATGACTCATGATAATTCCAGCAGAGCTGTACATGCTCGCAGTCCCAAAAGACGGTATGAGTATGGGTGAATGTTGGATGGCTATTTTGATGTAGCCATAAATTTGCAGGGTAGCTACCGCAGAGAAGGTGGTGCTGGATGTGCTGGGCTGCTGGGACCAAACAGGATAACTTTAATTACCTAAAGGTGCGAAAAAATGGGCCAAGTTGGTGGTGTTGAGGTTCAAAATGATGTAAGGTTTAAATGATTTTTGAAGTGCAAAGCAGATTCTACGGGTATAGGTAACAGTCTCTACCTTAAACTCATTCACTCCAAACGTCATGTAGGTATGCCCCGGGTATTTAAGTCATTAGTGTATGTCATGTAAAGTCATATCATGTTGCACTTGATTATTCTGTTGTATCATGTGTTGGATGTCTTTTGATGGAACGTGATGGAATGCTTCAGAGAGTAATGTCAATTTGCAGCCTATGATTGCAAAGCACAGGGCACCTTCCATACTTTACATTACTTTAGGTCGTTAGGAGAAAAATGCGTTTATCCTTTTTTTTGGTTTGTCCATGTGTTTGTTTCCTGCAGCTCTCGCTAGCATCCCCAACCCATTTGTCCGGGTCTGGTTTCGCTCATGCTTTGAGTGCAGCCGGTGGGGTAGATCTGCTGGCTTAGTAGGTTTTCCGTTTGCAGCATGCCTAAACAAGCTTGAATTGAAATCAAAAGGTTAGAAGTAAAGGACGCGTAGGTGCTCAACAGGGTTTCTGATGCCACGTCGCTGCAGCGCTCATGCATTCTGTCTTAGGAAATTCCTTGCTGATTCAACCATGTCCAGAAATTCGAGAAACTTGGCCGGAATGGCTCAGGATGAATGGCAAGATTAGGACTGCAATTCACAGTTTAGGATCATAGGTCTGAATCGAATGACAGCTTCTGACAGCTTTGCGTTCTTTTCCAAGTTGAAAGATTGCTTCGGTATGCTTCGGTATAGTAGGAGCAATGTCAGTTTGTTCATGAAGTTGTTGCACGGAACACAGCGGCTGTTCGGCAGCTCGAGGCTCGGGCGATATTGCTCAGGCCGGTGAGATGTGAGTTGATTGAAGATGAAACAGTCATATCATATCCACATGCATCATATATCCACCACTCCACCACAACAAAGGCTGCCAGGCTGCGAAGCCCAGGCTGAAAAAGATGTTCCTCCAAAAGACAAAAGACCGGAAAGCTAAGATCCTTCGAAGTTCACTTATTTCTGAGATGCTACGCCTGCTACGCCAGGGTAAAGCTCAGACCAACATTTGCCTCTAGATGTTGGCAATAAGTTCGTTGTATGAGAGTCAGGGAATGGGAATGCTCTTCAGATGGCTGGAAATCTACATGCTGCATGATCTGCATGCTTGTTTTGCCTGCAAGGCTATCTCTGGTCTTTCTGATTCGCAGCTGAGACAGCTTTTCAATCTAACACAGTCGAATGGATGACAGGTCTCAGGAGGTGCCCAGGTCGTTCACAATTTGACAAGTTCATTCTTGTACGTCCTCCTGAGCTCTTGCGGTGTCGTCATGGTTTTGAAGCACCGTGCCAGCAGAGTTCTTTGCCGTGGGACAAAATGGGTCTCTGCAGCACAATGCTTTTGGCTTGTGCTGTTTGTTGTGCGCTTGGACAGGAAATGAAAGACGTAGAGAGCTTCATCACATGGAAGGATAGGGAAGACCAGTGGCTGGCCAAACATTGAGCTAGCACCCCAGGTGCAGTGCCTTCGCGAACTCCAAGCAAAAGGTTTGGGTGCTATGGTCCTCCCAACATGTGTTAGTGGTTCCAGTGACTCCAGTACTTGGTTGTTCGGCCTGAAAGTTGCACATATTTTTGCTGCCAGAAGCATGCAATGAGCAAACTTGTTTGTTCCAACAGCTCTGCCAGTACTATGGTCTTGTCCCGAAGCTCTTGCAAACGGTTTCCCATGCGGCACTCATGTTTGCCTTCTACGAAAAGGCCAACGTGAGCTCTTCCTGGATTGAGATCTCCATCGAAGCCTTTTTGGGACAATGATTCATCCGCCCAAGTCAAAAGCTAAATCAAGAGAACAAAAAATCGGAAGGAAGCTTGAGTTGTGATCCAAAAGCCGTGCAGATACACTGGGTGATCCGCAAACTGTCGAGGCACTGGAATGCGGTCAGGAAAGAGTCGATCCATAAGTTTTTCCAAGAAGATCCTTGATACAGTCGGGCTCACTGTATTTAGAGATTTCCTATTCTGAAGGTACTATACCCCAAAATCATCCAAACTTGTTTATTATAAATGGGAAACCAATGCTTTGGGGTACCCTTATTTCAGAAAACCCCCATTATTTGTTGATCTCCGATTTTCATCGATTTTCCAGTGTTCAAATTTGGATTTGCCGATGATATGGAAAGGATCAAGTCCAAAACCTGCTCCTGTTTCACGACGCCGGAAGGCGTGGAGCTTCTCAACTTCGCAAGATGAAACGCTTGAGGAATTGGTAAACCTTATTTTATTGAAGTTAAAAATGAAAACATGAAGTTGATAAAAATAATAATAAAATATAATAAATCATGATAAATAATAATGTCGATGGAAAAATATCTACATATATATATATATATTAGTATAATTTTTGATATATTAATTATTCTTACTACCCCTGACAGCCCACACTTACAGAATTTGTTGTGTAAAACCGGGTATTTTCAGGCTTTCCCAAAGACGTTTTTACAGAAGATATTTATCTTTGAAAATTTAGATGTTCTGATTTTATGCAAAAAATTGGATGGTGAGGCTTTCCCGAAATTAATTTAAAAATATTTAAATAAATAGTTATTAAAATTCACGGATATTAAGATATGTATTGGCTGGACATTGGTTTTTGGAAAATACAGAAAATTGAGGAATTTTTTGAATAACGATATTTTATTTTATAATTAATAAATTATTGATAATATTTTATAAATATTAATTTCTTTAAATATAAATATTTGGAAAAAAAAATATTATATTATTTTATTTTTTTTGATAAAATTTAAGGTTTAATAATTAATTGAAATTATATTGGAAATATTTATTTTTTTTTGATAAATATTTAAATGAATTTAAAATATGTATTTTTATTTTTATTATTTAAATTTATTTAAAATATTATTAGAAATAATGTATATATTATTTTATTTATAAAATTTCGTAGAAATTATTTGGTTTAATATAATTATTTATTTTAATATAATTATTTATATTTTGATTATATAGGTTTAGCTATAATTCGGGATTAATATTTAATATATTATTTTTTATAAATATTTATATAAAATATTTGTTGATGAATTTTTTTATATATTTTAATTATTTATTTTAAAAAAACAATATTTTTAGGATATTGATTTTTTTTTCCTTAAAATTATTTTTATTAAATTTATTATTTTTCTCCTCCTCGATATCCATATTATTATATTATTATTATTATTTCTATTATTATTATTATTACCCTCTATATTATTATTATTACCATTATTATTATTAAAAATATAATTATTATTAATATTATTATATTATTGAAAGATAATTTGATGATTTGTATTTTT
>Ga0126342_10010054_pt1:0-15000 | contig 16932 bp, 14 predicted proteins | sample Cyp1metagenome_FD_92528 | JGI IMG/M metagenome (GOLD analysis project Ga0126342, IMG submission 92528) | Coral microbial communities from Lord Howe Island, Old Settlement Bay, Australia - Cyphastrea 1 metagenome | ecosystem: Host-associated > Invertebrates > Cnidaria > Coral ... | reverse complement strand
AAGGGCATAACCACTCTTGCGTCATGTTTGGTGAGAGGAAAGGACCCAGAGCAAGACGGATAGGTAGACTACTGGGATATCGAACGATTTCAAAACGATTTCAAGAGGACCCACTGCGCATAGCTGCGCTATATGCAAAAAGATGGGGCCCGCAGGGGAGCGTCCTGAGCGGACCCGCGAGGTCAAACGTGCGGGAGCCTGGTTTCACACGTTACACACAGGTGATTTCGTCTCTTTGATGAGGATAGATCGGATAGCTACTGTCAGTCTGCCGGCCTTTCTATTCTGCGTTTTGCTTCCGAGCTGGCATGAATTATATTATTAAAAAAGTTATTGAATTATACTGGTGTAGCATGAACCACAAAACTTGCTTCGCTAGTAATTAGATACACTATGATGATCTAACTTGGATTTGCTAGTTCACTATCTTCTTCCAGCTGAGGAACTGATTCTCGGCGCCCATTGGAACGCCATACACCGGAGGAACGCCGGCGAGTAAGACACGTGAGGTGCCAGCCGGAATCGACACATTGTCATTGGTGATACCGGCCGCAAGGTATATGGCAAATGTACTGGAACACATCAAAATTGAAAATATGTGAATGTCTGAGATTCTGATTTTGAACATCTTGAAGCAGTAGAGATATGGTTCAGTGATCTGTGCAGGTCAGAGGGTCGCGATGCGCAGAGGTGATGCTTGTTGCGCCGGGTGTGTCTCACACGCACACACACACGCAGTATGTCTCCTTCTCTATTTCACTCTTGTTCGTGCACGAAAAACTTTCGACACGCCAGGCGACGCGACCGTCGGGAAGCGCCTCATTCGCGTGCACGGCTGCCCCCGCCTCCTCCAGTGCCTTCCATGACGTATGGTCGAGTCGATCGAGGAGAAAACTTTCTCTCAACATTCCTAACAAATTCCTAACAATTCTGTAGATTTCTGACTTTGCTCTTCGAACTTGTTGTTAGTTAGGCTTGAAGGTGTTCAGTGTCAGGTAGGTGTCACTGGTTCGTCGGTGGGGCATATTTCCGTATTTTGTTATAGCCATCAAGTACCCACATAACATGATATACACATGTGTCTTGTGTTTTTTCAGTAAATCTTAAATTTCATCTGGTATAGTGCTATTTCGCTCAGTGCAGACTTGGTGTGAGAAAACTTGGACACAGCTCATGCAGGACACGAATACCCACATCGAATCAATCGCGAAAAGGCCAGAAGGGACTATAGGACGTGGAATTCATAGAATCTTCGGCCATTTTGTCGAAGCAAACTGTCCTGTTGAAATATTTAGATTGGTGAATCCAGGTTTTGCAACTGGAGGCAATCAGTATTTGCCAGGGTTTGGAACTCTTCGCCTTTGCGCACGACCCTGTTGCAGTGTCAAGTTTGCCTCCATCGATGGATTTAGGCGAAAAAAGGCAGACCAACGAGTCATATCGGGAATCGTTTCAGATGTACAAGTGGAGAGTGCTTGTCAACTTCCTTCGGTGGTCCTGGTATATAAAATGTTGACAGTCAGCTCACTGGCATGTTGGCACGTCTAGCTTCATCAGGTATGCATTGATTGGTGTATGAAGAGTTGTGCGATGGGTCGCGACTGTCCTCTGCGACATCCTCCGCCAGAAGACGTGGTCGCTGCCTAAGTATGGTGGCAGTGAAGCGTAAAACCAGTCACGAACAGAGTACCTAAATCATCATGAAAACTAACAATAGAGGCTGCATGTGGCTGAGCTGTTCGTGCATTCTTTGTGATTGCTTGTGTATGCCAGCGACCTGATTTAGCCAGGGGAGCAAGATGGAGTAAGACTAGTAAGCTTGAGGCACATATAGCTTCACCACCTTGCCCGTGTGCAACTGAGGGAGGAATCCTTGAATCATTTCGGCGGAAAAGCTGCCACCATGGAAAGGAGCGTCAATGACTGCGCTTTTGCGAATCCGATTTGAGTGTTGCCGATGCATCCCTGCTTGAAGGAGTGCAAACGCTCAAATTGCCCATACCGGCACCCAGGCGTGTGGTGGTAGTGAGCATCAAAGTAATGTGTCCCATGTGTCCCTGATAGTGGTCGTGCATAAAGAATTCCCACGACTTGCCATTGCCGCAGGATTTTTGGTGCACTTGATCGGGGGTAGGCGACTCTCGCCGAACGCCAAAAGACAGAAGGCCAGAGCGGTGCGGACTGAATATGATATCAGACTCAAGGTGATTCATGTTGTGTCTTGATAAGTCTTCTGTGTAGTGATATAATTATTTAAGGGCTTACGCCTAACAGCTGGGCGCCGGCAGAGAAACGGCTTGAAGTCAGTGTAGGGAGCATGTTGCGCTCATGTTGAGGCTATGTTGGCGATATCTTAGACCATCCCGGATTGAAGGGCCGCCCTTGGGCCCATGTTGGGCCAGGTTGGGCCACCTTGAGCCTATCTTGGGCCCATGTTGGGCCTATGTTGGCCTATGTTAGCCCTATCTTGGCCTATGTTGGCCCTGTCTTGCCCCTATGTTGGCCCCATGTTGGCCTAATTATGTTGGCCCCATGTTGGCCCATCTTGGGGCCTATATTGAGGCTATGTTGGTGATATGTGAGACCATCTCTGTTGAAAGACCTCCAAGGTGCCAATTTTTCCTTCCGGACCCCTCCGCGGATCCAAACAGCCGGCTCGCCACAGCAAAACAGCATGAAGCTGCCAGTTTCAAAAGGTGTCGGCCTGCAGGATGCCAATGCCGGACGTCACTTTCTGAAGCCTCTAGAAAAGAAGCTTTGGAGCCACGCCGCCGGCATCCAAACGGCTCGCCACAGCAACACAGCATGGAGCTGCCAGTTTCAAAAAGGGTGTCGGCCTGCAGGATGCCAATGCTGGACGTCACTTTCTGAAGCCTGTAGAAAACAAGCTCTGGAGCCACGCCGCCAGCGCCCAAACATTCGGCTCGCCACAGCAAAACAGCATGGAGCTGCCAGTTTCAAAGGGCCGCCCGGGCTGCAGAATGCCAAGACGTCACTTTCCGAAGCCTCTAAAAAAGAAGCTCTGGCCGCCAGCGTCCAAACAGCTGGCTCGCCACAGCAATACAGCATGGAGCTGCCGGCTTCAAAAGGTCTCGGGCTGCAGAATGCCGATGCCGGATGCCACTTTCTGAAGCCTGTGGAAAACAAGCTCGGGAGCCACGCCGCCAGCGTCCAAACAACCGGCCCGCCACAGCAAAACAGCATGGAGCTGCCAGTTTCAAAGGGGGTCGGCCTGCAGGATGCCAATGCCGGACGTAACTTTCTGAAGCAGCCGGCCTCGCCACAGCACCCGCGCAGCTTTTCACATTGCCCTGCCACGGCCAGGCCTCAGTTGCTGAGGTCGCTTCCTAAAACCCTTCGAAAACATGGTCGACCCATTCGGCTGCCGCCCGAAGCCCGGAACGACACTTTTTCTCTGACGCGCTCCCCTGCTCATCGCAGGGGTCGGCGGATATGATATAATAACTATGCGGAAATCGCCAAGTATAGAATATAGGAAATTCCGGGCGCTGTTGCCTCCAACATTCAGTATCAGGCTGATCTCATATGATATTAAACGCCTGATGATTAGTCTATACCAAACTGTTTTGAGTCACTGTAATCAAAGAATAATAAGGACTATTCAATCTCATGCAATCCTTTAGCTCAGCTTTTGCGTTTCCAAGGTCATAGACTCGTGGCAGTGAGGATCCAACGCGTCAGCGGAAAAAGGCATGCCAAGTGGCAACCCTTGATGCGTATGAATCAACGACTAAGGTTTCCTTGCAACTTGCAACTGGGAAAAATAGGGAGAAATGGTGAAATGTTGAAGAGACACAATTTGCTATAAGAGGACTTTGTTCAGGATACACTTGGGTGCGTCCAAATGCAACAGTCGGGAACAATGAATCAATGAAAGGGACATTTCTGACTCGCCAATGCAGCAATTTACGTACTCAGGAAAAGACAGGAATGGTCCATGACGTGAATAAACTGATTTTTCTGTTAAGCAACAGGTGATAATCAGTGATTAGCTGAAACGTCTCGAGATTTATCTATATAATTCTATATATATATATATATCTTGATGCCCCGAAAGACTAAAAGTGCTTGCTACCAACCACAAACAAGGACAGCAAATTAGCAGCAAACTTATGTCATAGACCATGTCCGCTGGCCCTTTTCAAGAGCCTCATCCTCAGAGTCTTTGTTGCATTGCAATGCGTTGCGCAGTATCTTACAGGTCCGCATATTTCTCATGCAAAATTTGTGTCATTGTCTGAACTTGGATCAGGATGCCAGCCATGGAGCAAGCAGTGCAGGAGAATCGGAGCATTACCAAAAGAGAATCAACGATTCGCTTATTTGCAACCATTTTCTTGGCCGCCTTGCTGCTCTTCCTACTGGGCTTCCGTTCAGTTGGTTTCAAAACTGCACAGGTGATTTTTTTTGGGTTTGGAGATGGCGTGGGCTGCGGTCTTCACATAGTTTTGACTGGCATGTTTTTGCATACCTATTTAAATTCTGACACTTTTTGGTTGAGCAGTATTGCTCTGGACCTCAAGTTTCTCGGGTCAAAATTGTTCACTTTTCGGAAACTTGAGGCAATGGGAAGCAGAATAGACACTATCGCAGATAAGTGGACCGACAGCATTGCATTCCCCACAGTGTCAAGAGGGTAAATTAACAACTCGGTCATGTTTTAGCACACCTGCATGTCAAGAAAATGCGCTCCACTCAGCTCTTCAGGTTTTGGCGGCATCTTTGGAATGTCATGGGGTGCGCTTTACCTGTATGCATCCAGCATTCGTTCTGAATGAGGCCTTGGCTTTCAAAAAGTGTTCAGCATTGGAGGCAAGACGAAGGTTTTTATTGAAAGGCAGAGTGCTACGCAAAGAGATTCCAGTCTAGGGCTGATCTTTTCACACGGATGATCTGTAACCACTCCAGGAACTTCTTTTCATCAACCTGTTCAGGTTGCACAGGCAGAGGTGCTTCTCACGCGAATATGAGGATTCCAGTCTTTAACTTGGGAAACGAATATATTAAAAGTTTGACATTTGTTCTTTCTATACAAATCTTTTTGGAAGCAGTGCTCAACAATTCAGGGGCGGGGAATGCGTACCAAGGGGTGTGACCTTTTCTTGAGCTTTGCCCTGTTGCCAGCTTCAAACATGCTGGGTCGCTGGAGTATTGACGGAGTCTTCACAATGCGGCGTATTCCTCGAGAACACCAGGTGAGGTTCCGGGTTTGAGCACAAGGTCCAAAGTATGATTCTCCCCTGATAGGTATTGAAACCTTGTGTTCAGTGATCTATGTCACCCGTAGGCAGCCTTGCAAAGATCGTCCAATCTTGGAAAACTCCATGATTTGACTCATCACATTCAGATGGTCTTTGCAGCTGCAGGAATGGGCTCAGAAGAAGCAGATCGAAGCAATCAAGACCTTTTTCGCAACAATTTTAGTGGCATTGGTCTTTGTGCTTGTCATGTATCTAGCTGGTTATTCACCACCGTAGGTCAGCAACAGACGAATCATGTCTGTTGAACCAGGGCAGGAAGGACGAGAAATTTCCTCAATCGGCAGTCAATGGACACATAGACTCAAGCGAGATAGCGAGAGATAACGAGATCATATGTGGGTTTTGCAGATGGCAATGCTACCTTAGCCCTCCTGTCCCAGCAGTCCTTGCTGCCGCAAACTTCAGTTGAAGCCTTCAGCTGTAAATAATTCTTTGTCGTAGAATTTCAGTCTGTCAGGGGCTCCAAATCTGAGCCACAGACACCAACAGAACAGAGTGTTTGGAGGCTCAGGATGTGCCAGCTGTTAATTTTCTCGGTGTACAACGCTCCAGTGAGGACCAAGATGGAACGAGGCTGGAGCCGCTTAAAGCAGCCGCCAGGCACCATTCCTGCGAGCACTGCGCCGCCGGATGAAGGCGAGCAATGTCATAGCAATGTCATTTGCTTTGCGTGAGAGCGTGGCGTGGCCATCGCATCACCCGACGGTCTGTCGAAAAGTTGTTTGAAGTTGGCTTGAAGCAGCTTCCATGGATTGTTCAGAGTTGATCTTCGGCACCAATATCTTGGGACACTGGGGGTAGTCCCTTTTTTGCTTCATTATGCACTTCATCTAGGTGAATTCGATGTTTCCTGTCTCAAAGGTGCAGCAAACATGCCATAACATACTGCCGTGCTCGGTTGGAGCATGTCTTCTTTTTGGGCAAAAACACAGGACAAAGAACTAATACAATTCATGACATGCTTTGTGACTGGGGAAGACTAACCCGGAGATCGTGAGAATATGAGAGGCGGACCCAGTTGAGACCCAGAGTTTCCATGGTATATTCACAATAGGATAGATTATGCAAGAACCCACATGATGTGTGATTGGAAGAACCTCACTCTCAGAGTGGTGAAGAAAGTGACGCTTTCCGTCTTAGTGAAAGCGTTTGGAGAGAGTTCTTGCTTCTGTTGGATGGTAGATGATGCTGGCCCCGATTATCTTTTTGGTGATCTGTGCTTCAGATCCTAATAAATAAGCTCAACATGAAGTCCGAAGTGCCTTTCCTGTGAGGGTCTTCGCCGTGCCATTTGATCCCAAAGTTCCGATATCGAACCTGTTTTGCGCCAGCGGGAAACATATAAACATGGCGCTCCACCACAAAGACATCGGAGCCATTCAGCGTGCTGTAATCATCGGTTCAGCCATTTATTGCTGCCTGGTGACTGCTGGGACTGCTTTTGGCTTCAGCGCTTTGATGCCGTCCTTATTGAAAGTTGGAGCGTTTGCCAAAGTCTGTCAACCTGGCATAAGATCATGCAATGAGCAGATCGCTCGCCCCATGGTTGCAAAGAGTACGTGCAACTTGTAAGGGCTGTATTTGTATTTGCTTTTGCGAAACTTAACCAGAAAATACCAGAAACTATATAGTTCCTTGATACATGCAAGCGCAGGCTTGACAGGAATGTTCACTCTTGCGTCTTCTTTGCTCAATATTTTTACGCTTCCATCCGGCGCGATGCTGGATGCATTGGGCCCCAGAGCCACAGCGGCAGTCTTTGGCGGCTTGGCGACATTTGGCTGTTGGATTTATTCTCTTGGACCCGAGAATGACACCAACTATACAGTTGGTTTTATCTTGATGTCACTGAGCGGACCTTACATTTTCAATTGCACCATGAGTTTTGGAAACTTGGCAGCAAGTCCAGAGGTGCGACATCCTGCCAAAAACATCCAAAAACAACCTCTACGACTCTATGTCAACATTATTTCTCGAGGCAGCAATTGTACACGCATTTAATTTATTCATTCATGTATTGATACTTTTTCATACTTTTTCTATATATCTTTGTCATTCTTTGTTTTATTACTTTGCTTTATGCTTGGAAAGTGCTCTTCATGCTTTCCCTTTTTATCTGGAACCAGGTTCCAGTCCTTAAATTGATCTTTGGAAAGACAGGAAGGTTGAGATATTTTAACAATACATACAATACGAATAATGAGTAGTTGATGCAGGCTTGGACAGGTCATGGGGGAGCTGAAAGCCTGTCCCTCAACTTCATTTGGACGAACCTGAGCCAAGGAAACTTCTTCCCTGCGCATGCAGGTCTTATCACTGCCTGTTTGGTGGGAAGTTTTGATGCATCCTCTGGTGATTTTGCTATCTTAGCGAGGCTTGATCAAATTAGAAGAATCCAAGGTTTGTTCTTTTCTTTTTTTGTGAGGAAACTCCAAATTTGTGGAGATGGATCTTCATGATTCTTATCCATTTTCAGCTGTTTTTTCTTAGTCTTTGAAGCTTGCAACGTTCTTATCGCGATGAATTACAATTCGCTGAGGTCGATGATTGACACCGGCTTGTCTTTTGGAACAGCCTTCCGGCTTTTAGCGCTGATGACAGCCACTTGTTGGCTCACAACCTTTGCGTGGCCTGATTCGCCGGTCGAGTCGGCCAAGGCAAGGCATGGGGGTTATCATTATCAGATCTAAAGAAACATCATTGGAATTTAAGAACATATATATATAATTACAATACATATATATATATAATTATAATATATATATATAATTATATATATATATATATATATATATATACTGAAGTTATTGAAGACATTTGCGACCTTGTCCTGCATGAGTTGCTAGTGGCTCCAAATTGTCGTTACGAGACAGAACAGCTGATGAATCTGGGCTGACCATTTGCCACAGAAGGAAGGACAACCTTGACAGTTTTGTTTTGAGATTCATTGATGCAGTCTCTTGGGAGGAAAGTGAGCGGCGGGAACTTGTGAAGCGCGACGTTTGGGAAATTTGCAGAAGTGCTGAGTTCTGGCTGCTGGTCTACACAGCTTCTAGCCTTAGTTATAGGATGTTATAGGTCTTGCATGGTCTTGCAACAACCAGCCCACCTTACAGCTCTTGTGTGCTTAGTCTTTCAGCAAACCGCTGGCGCTGAGAGGCTTCTATCTCAATGATCTCTCTGAACTTCTTCATTGCAACTGCATACCCACAATTGCTTTCTGGAGGACTTTCAGGGGAGGATGCTGACACTCCGAACTCGGACTTTGCCTGGCTTTTGCCCGCAGGTGGAATCGTTTTTGCGCCTCTGATTGGCACTATCGTTGACAGGCTGGGTGTTGCAATGGGCTATATTATCCTGCAGTGTACCTACGGAGCCTTCACTTTTTTGCTCATGGTCTATTCCACTATCGGAACCAGCTATTCCTTTCCAAGAGCTGCCTTTGTGTGTTTTGCTTTCTGCCGGCCCCTTTTCTATACCTTGAATCCGGTGTTTTGTGGTCGACATTTTGGGCAGTCCAACTTTGGATCAAGCTTTGGCTTGACTTTGACCATTGCTGGCTTCTGCAATCTACTGGTACAGCCTTTGGCGTCTTTGGCGAATACTCGTGGGTTTCCTTTGATCAACAGTATCCTGGGCTTGCTCCAATTCTCAACGATCCTTTTTCCGATTTGGCTTATGAAACGAACGGAGACGAAGCACGGTGATACGCTTCCTTACTCAAGCGCATAGTCTGATTCTCTAAACCAAATGACGCCTGAAGAATAAACTAGTTGAATAACAATCAATCTACATTTATGGAGAAATTATTCTGAACTGAACATTGGTGTATTGGAAAAATAGACAAGCACACAATAATCTAACACAGAAATAATTATTATTTAAAAAACAACATGTCGACGCGGAAACTTAAAACGTGTCCGCGATATTTTTTCCTAGTTTTATTTTGAATATCGGATGCCTATAATTGTATATTGTTTTGGAGGCACTAGATGTTTATCTCACTAATACGACATATCATGATATATCATGCACTTTTATTTGTTGCTGATTTTAACAAACAATTATCGGGCTAATGTCTTTTCGCTACTGATATGAACATGTGTTAGTACAAGTAGTACCCGGGCAAGCCCGGGTCGGAAGTTTCAAGAATGAAAGGCCTATAGGGCCTATAGAGTAAAATAAACGAGTGTGCCTATGGGAGATGGGCAAACGCCCCGTGCGTTGCAGGAACAATCTTTTGACAACTGTTCTCAATTATTTTTATCTCATATAAACTTTTCTTACTTCTCAATTCAAAATTGAACCCTTCCTTTTTAATTTATCACAACTCATCTTATTCTCTCCCACTATTTAACGTAGACGTCGGAATTGAGCAAATTTCGATCCGACGGCTACGTTTGTTAGCACCGACATTGCCAACGGCTAAGTTTTTTTCATTTTTTCATTTTTGGAGCTAGAATTGAACGTTCCAAAAACCTGTCCGTTGCCACCATTCCAATAGCTATGTGAAAATTTTCTCCCAATGGCTGCGTTAAACAGTCTTTGCTTTTTTTGGGACGTTTTTCTGCACTATTTTGGCCATTAAACAAGCTATGGTGAAAGCACCTTGCAACGGCCTATAGCTATGTTTAGTGCACTTTGCAACGATGTTATAAAATGGTTCAACCATAGCTATATTACTCTACCACTATTCAACGTAGTAGGTGAAATTGAGCAAATTTCAATCCGACGGCTACGTTTGTTAGCGCCGACAACGTCCAACGGCCAGGTTTTTTTCATTTTGGGAGCTAGAATTTCACGTTCCAAAAAACATGTCCGTTGCCACCATTCCAATAGCTATGAATTTTTTTGCTCCCAATAGCTACGTTATTTGTTTTTGGAAGCTTTTCTGCACTATTTTGGCCACTAAACATAGCTATGGTGAAGCACCTTGCAACGGCCAATAGCTATGTTTAGTGCACTTTGCAACGATGCTTAAAAAATTGTTCAACCAATAGCCAGTAGCTATGTTAATTAAGTGGGATTTTCTAGTCGCAACTGCCAATAGCTATGTTTAGTGCACTTTGCAATAGTACTACATAAAAAAAACACTTCTATTCATAGGTGACTTCCCAATAGTACTACAGATCCCCAACATGGATTGAAAATATGTTCAAATGATGCATTCCCTTTCTGAACATCCAAAATGTTACAAAAGGCTCTCTCTAATGAAAGAGATGTGATCAAAACAAGATGCAGCCCACGAACCCGAATGCAGTCACGTAGAACACTTTTGTGAAACAAGTTATTTGAACAGTCTTGTACATTTTCCCCTTGTTACCGTACCAGTGCACTGTAGACATGTGGAAGGCGGAAGAGTGTGAAGTGCAAAGTGTGGGGTGTGAAGAAAGTGTAGTGTTTAGTGGCGAATGTATATGTATACTGTGAAGTCGGGATTGTGTTGTGTAAAGTGTACGGAAAGTGTGGAGTGTGGAGTGTGGAGTATAGAGTGTGGAGTGTAGAGTGTGGAGTGCAAAGTGTAAAGTGTAAAGTGTGGAATGTGGAGTGTAAAGTGTAGAGTGTAGGTGCAAAATGTAGAGTGTAGACTGTAAAGTGAAAAGTGTGGAGTGTAAAGTGTAGACTGTAAAGTGCGGAGTGTAGAATGTGGAGTTTAAAGTGTAGAGTGTGGAGTGTAAAGTGTAGAGTGTAAAGTGTAAAGTGTGGAGTGTGGAGTGTGAAATGTAAAGTGTAGGGTGTGGAGTGTGAAATGTAAAGTGTAGGGTGTGGAGTGTAAAGTGTAAAGTCTAATGTGTAATGTGCAATGTGTGGAGTGCAAAGTGTAAAGTGTAAAGTGTAAAGTGTGAAGTGTGGAGTGTGGAGTGTAGAGTGTGGAGTGCAAAGTGCAAAGTGTAAAGTGTGGAATGTGGAGTGTAAAGTGTAGAGTGTGGACTGTAAAGTGAAAAGTGTGGAGTGTAAAGTGTAAAGTGCGGAGTGTAGAATGTGGAGATTACAGTGTAGAGTGTGGAGTGGAAAGTGTAGAGTGTAAAGTGTAAAGTGTACAGTGTGGAGTGTAAAGTGTAAAGTGTGGAGTGCGGAGTGTGAAATGTAAAGTGTAGGGTGTGGAGTGTAAAGTGTAAAGTCTAATGTGTATTGTGCAATTGTGTGGAGTGTGGAGTGTAAAGTGTAAAGTGTAAAGTGTAAAGTGCAAAGTGTAAAGTGTAAAGTGTGAAGTGTGGAGTGTAGTGAGTGTAGTGAGTGTAGTGTGTGGAGTGTGTGGAGTGTGTGGAGTGTGTGGAGTGTGTGGAGTGTGTGGAGTGTGTGTGTGGAGTGTGTGGAGTGTGTGGAGTGTGTGGAGTGTGTGGAGTGTAAAGCGTGGAGTGTGAAGTGTAGAGTGTAAAGTGTAGAGTGTAAACCGCAGTGTGGAGTGTGGAGTGTAAATTGTGGAGTGTGTACAGATTGTAAAGTGTAGACTGTAAAGTGTGGAGTGTAAAGTGTGGAGTGTAAAGTGTAAAATGTGGAGTGCGGAGTGTGGAGTGTAGAGTGTGGAGTGTAGAGTATAGAGTGTTGGAGTGTAGAGTGGAGTGTAAAGTGTAAAGTGTCAAGTGTGGAGTGTGGAGTGTAAAGTGTAAAGTGTGGAGTGTAGTGTGTAGAGTGTGTGGAGCGTGTGGGGTGTAAAGTGCGGAGTGCGAAGTATAGAGTGTAAAGTGTAGAGTGTAAAGCGCAGAGTGTGGAGTGTGGAGTGTGGAGTGTAAAGTGTAAAGTGTGGAGTGTGGAGTGTCAAGTGTGTAGTGTGGAGTGCAAAGTGTAGAGTGTAAAGTGTGGAGTGTAAAGTGTGGAGTGTAAAGTGTAGAGTGTGGAGTGTAGAATATGGAGTGTAGAGTATAAAATATTGAATATAAAATGAAGAATGATAAATATAAGGTGGAATATGGAATGAAAAATAAAAATTATATAATTCGATATATTTGAAATATTATATTTGATACATAATATATTAATAAATATCTTGAAAGAATTATTTTATTTACGAAAAATATATTAAATTTTTAAAATTAATATAAATATCTTTAAATTAATATATATAAATATAATAAGAAATATTTTATTATAATAATTTTTTTGAAACATAATTATTTTGTATTTTTTTCTATAAATACGATATTATGGTTTTATACGAGATAATATTTGGGAATATTAAATATTTTATAAAATTATATAATTTTTTTTTGTAATTATTAATTTCTAAGTTTAAAATCTATATTTATATTTTTTTTAAATGAAATTTTATTTTTAATTTTGAAATTAATATTTTATATAATTTTTTTATTAATTTGGGTTAAATTTTATAAAATTAATTATTTAAACAAATTTTAATTTCTATAAAATATGATCTATTATAAAGAATTGAATAATATATTAAAATTTATTATTTTATAGATATTTAAAAATTATTTATTGGAAACAAATAAATATTAAGGAAATTAAAATTTTATAAATATTTATATATATAAATATTATTTATATATATAAATATTATTTATTTATAATTTAATATTGAAGAAAATAATATTATTTTAAATAAATATATTAAGAATATATAAATAATTAATTTTGGAAAAAAAAAAATAAAATATTTATTATTTTAATAATTCCGATTAATAATTATTTTTTTTTTAAAACAATATTTATATAGAATTTTAGTTATTGAATTTATAAAAACAACATAATTATAAAAAAATAATTAATTGAGGGGGAAATCATTAAGAATATATAATATATTTTTAAATATTTTAAATATTTTTCGTTTAGGTAATATCTATTTCGTATAATTATTCTATATGAAATTAAGGGAAATGAAAAAAAAATAAATAATAATATATATTATATATATTTAGCACAATAGAATCAGGAAGCATTATTATATCAGATAAAAAATAAAAATATTATAATAAGCGAATTATATTTTAGCATTCGATGACGAAATTCGGTGGCTGATTGTCAGGCAAAGATATTGTGCCTATTGAGTATTCTCGGTTGTTGTAGTTATATTTTTCTTTATGTCCTAGCATCCCAAAAATATCCTTGAAGGAGTGTAGTAGCCAGGAAATTCGAGATTTTCCGGGTCTTCGATATTCTATATGGGGTATGTGAGAATTATATTCAAATAGCATTTGTCGTAACGGACCGTTTGGGTTTATTTTCAAAATATAATAAAAACAATTCATTTTACGCTTTAACCATGTATCGGAGAAGAGTTCAACTTCAGAATCAAAATTGTTTTTGAGAATTTCAAAGATATTCCGATTCGTATATGAATAAATGGTCAATGAATGTGGAATTCGTCGTAAATCCTGCATTTGAAAAGCATTAATTTTATTAATTTCATATTTATTTGAGGTTATGAATTCGATGGATTCGAGTCCATACAATATTTTGCTTTTCAAGATTGAATCAAAAACACGGATTTTCCACTTGATGATGGTACGAGCTTTGTCCCAAAATACTTTCAACCTATTACATACCGCCATTGCCGTTGCCAACCTGTTCAGCACTTCCCATTAATTATTTGCACTATCTGAAAGCAGGGATCCCAAATATATTGCTTCATATTTTCGGGGGACGAGCGTTCCATGCAGACATTCGACACTAGATTGTTTCTGGTGCAATGTAAGGTTAATGCATTTGTCATAGTTCAAATTAAGATTGTAATATATTAATCTATAATATATATATGTATATAATATTCTTTTAAGAAAAAAAACAAAAATAATATATATAAAATATGCTTTTGAAGAATAAATATCTAATATTCTTGTAGTATCGCGCAAGGCGGTGGCGGAAATTTCAAAAATAGGAGACCTATAGGAGAGGTTGGTTATTCTGAATTACGGATAATAGAGTAAGTCCACTGATGGACCGACAGGTGGTTGGAATTGAATTTTCTGGAATGGTTACAATGGTTGCAGTGGTCATCTTACGTGAATGGCTGGATGTAGTGTGGTGTAATGCAGTTGTAGTTGTAGTTGTGGTATGGTGTAATTCGTGTAGTGTAGTGTAGTGTAACGTCGTGTAGTGTTGTGTAGTGTTATGTGGTATAGTGTAGTGTAGTTTAGTTTCGTGTAATGTAAGGTAATGTAGTTGTAGTTGTATTTGTAGTTGTAGTGCAATGTAATATAATGCAAAAAAATGTAGCATGTAGTATTAGTTATAATTTTAGTTGTAGTGGAATGCAATGTAATTAGTGTAATGTAGTGTTGTGTAATCTAGTGAGATTATAATTCTAATTATATTTGTGTTTGTATTGTATTGCAGTGTAATTAGTATAGTGTAATTTAATTGTAATCGTAGTTATCATTGTGGTAGTAGTAATTGTTGTATTTAAAAATAATTATATTTATTTATTCCCCACATCTTTGTGTGGGGTTCTTGTTTTTGATTCTGTATCCCGGGCTCCTCCTTCTCCTCCTCCTCCCGCCCTCCTCCACACACACACTACACACAAACTTCACATACACAAACTTCACAGACAATAACTTCACACACACACAAACTTAACATAACATACATAACACACACACATAACTTCACACACACACAAACTTAACACAACTTGACACACACACATAACTTCCCGCCCTCCTCCACACACACTACACACAAACTTCACATACACAAACTTCACAGACAATAACTTCACACACACAAACTTAACATAACATACATAACACACACACAT
>Ga0126342_10010053_pt1 | contig 16932 bp, 15 predicted proteins | sample Cyp1metagenome_FD_92528 | JGI IMG/M metagenome (GOLD analysis project Ga0126342, IMG submission 92528) | Coral microbial communities from Lord Howe Island, Old Settlement Bay, Australia - Cyphastrea 1 metagenome | ecosystem: Host-associated > Invertebrates > Cnidaria > Coral ... | reverse complement strand
TATAGTTATATAGTGATAATATATGTTTATAACATGTATTTATAATATGTATTTGATAGTATATATTTATAATATATATAATATATATAATACATATAATATATATAATATATAGTTTTTTGTCTATATTGTATATTATCTATACAATATATATAATATTATATATATAACATATTATATATAATATAATTTAATATAATATATATATAATTATATATATAATATTCAATTTTTGATATTTCTATATCATAGTACTACCTTGGAAAGTTCCTGCATGATTCCGGATCGTCTCATCTCGGTAGAGTCAGGCCTCGCTATCTCCACGTAGTGATCCCAAAAGCAAAGCCTGAAACCAGAAAGTGGGGACAAAGCAACGTACAAACCAATGCAAACCGTCCAAACCGATGGTCCAATTCGAATGAGGTGCTCTCTCTTAATGATTGTCCTTAATTTCAGGTGAAGTGGGTCTGCACACCACTGCCGCAAGCAAAGCGTGACAAAGCATCCGCAAGACACTGCTTCACATGCTTCAAGTCTCTGAATTCAGCACCTGTCGTTGTGAGTCAAGAGGGTGTTGAAGAGGAGCTCCACCATCAAAGTCTGAAAGATGTAGTTCCTACACATGCTTTGTATTCAAAAACATGTATGGAAAATCTGGAAGATCTGAATGCAAAACTGACACTCAAATCACTCAACACAAACCAAACCAAAGACAGCCTCTCAACATCACTCGACACTCAACACGTTCAATTGTCAGTGCTGTTCCCAATGATCTCTGCTTCAATCTCCACCTCCAGCAACTCCTCACGAAGAGAAAACGATGACCTGGCGTGCTGCTGAAGCATCAGAATCAAGCAACCTCACTAAAAACAGCATCATCACTACCTGTGTGGCCAATCTGAAAGTGACCAGGTGGTACAGTAGCATGTAAATCATGTGATAGCGTGTTGGTGAACTCAAGCATGGCAAGCATGGCACTGACATTGCAATAATTTCGAATCGAACCTATCTGGCGTGTTGTCTGGCGTCTGGAAAGTCACCTGGAATGGCTTTCACCAAGAACTTGCAGGGCGACGAATGAATCACTGTCCGGGACCAAACCTTCAATGCTAGAAAGCCTGTACAACAGAATGCTTCTTAGCAACCTGCGATTGCTCTGTCCCTTGCCCTTCTGATTCAAGTGTCAGAGATCCCAGGGGGAGTTTGTATGCGATTCCTCCTTTAGCAGCCCTTCTTGTGTGTACCTTTGCCAGGCCACATAGAGGAGTCTTCGCCTACTTCCTCCCATTTCTGCTGGTAGGTTTGCTCCCCCGCAGTGTAGCAAATTGGAATTCATGATAATGGCAGTTCCAGATGAGGAAACAGCGGGCAAACCTGAGAGACAAATGTGGACGCTCAATCAAGCATTTGAACAGTGGAGAACGTGGAGAAGGAACAAAGAAGTAGAAAAAGACAACAAACAAAAGGCAATTTTCAGAAACAATCAAGAGCATCTTCAAAACAAGTGCTAGCAGTCCAAAGTCTTAAGTGCAGTGGAGTGTCCACGATGTTTCTTCACAATGACATCTTGCGGCATGAATACTTGCTCACACTTGAACAGAGATAAATGGGAAGAAAGATTGTGCGTTCCTTGGATCCGCTCTGCTTCATACCGCAAACAGCGTAAACTGAAAAACGCACATCTAGATAATACAAAGCACAGGGTCAATCAAGGTCGAAACAATCACAAACTAGTAACTAGACCATGACAAACCCGCACTATTGCACCTATTGGAAATTGCAGTCTCAGACACCCTGGCAAAGAATGGTTGGTCCCATGCTGGCTCGTGTGTCTTGCAGCGGGACAAAGACCGTCAACGAAGGGGCGCAAGCGCTGCCTCAACACTACAACTTCAGTGCCAGAATCACATATGCGCTGCCGAAGCAGCAGCAGCGCTAAAATATGGTAGCTCCTTGCAGTCTAGCCCGGCCTATTCGCAGAGTATCTGCGTGCAAAGGCTGTTGCTTGGCGCCTGGGAATCTTGAAGAAGGCTGGCCAAATAAGCGGAAAGAAGCTCCCCAACGGCATAAACCACATTCTCACTCAGTTCCGTCCTTGAAATTTGAACCTAATGTTGGTGGCCTGCGGAACCCAGTGCCTCACCGAGCCCATGCCTGGATCACTGACGATGCAAGCAAGCTCCGCAAGGATTGCATCCCTCGACACAAGGTCCTCTAGCAGGGTGCCCATCGATTGAACCTTGCTGGAAACGTATGAGAAACATATTAGAAACATGTTCAATGCATTTTTGGGTTGCACATCATCTACAATCATCTACATGCGCTGCAGCACCATTTATTTGTCCCGCTGGGGACATTGATGAACGTTTCATACTGCACAATTGCGATGGAGGTGGCACAGTGAGAATGCCATGCTGCCAAAGGACAAGGACTTCCACAGTGCTGCGAACCTCTGAAGTTAAAGGCAGCTTTAAGTCCCAACGATGATCCTCCGCGTGAACCTCAAACGAAGACAGGTGCAAGAGCAGCGGGTCTCCGAACGAACAACCCACCGTTTCCATCTGTTTCTTTCATTGCGGTCAACTGGTCAACCTGGCTGCCCGTCCATGCTAAGATTGGCAAAGTGATACTTAAAATTTGGTTGATACCTGTTGATACCTGTAAATTCCACACGCAACAGGTCTTGACGCCAAGGTGCGGAGCCAAGGTCCTCAGCTTCGCCGGCAAATCTCCAGCACAAGCCACAAAGCAATGCTTTGTAGATAACTTAAGATTTGCGGTAGAGAAGGATACAATATAAGTTTGTATATATATATATGCTTGTATCAGATATTAATGCAAAGTACGCAGACGCAGTATACAAAAATCAGATATAAATAAGATAACAAATCAGTAACCCGTCAAATTCAATGAAGGATCCCGTAGCCTTTTCCTCTTGCGCACTTCATCGTCATCTTCGTTCTCAAGGTCTTGGAGTACATCTTCAAGTATACCATCGACCACGCCCTCAGCACGATTCTGGCGTTTCAGTTTGAGATTTGAAACTAAATATTGTACGTATCTATCTATCCATATTATATATATAATTATATATATATTAATATGTCTTTATTGTGTATACGAATATGCAGATTAAGTTCGATTGATCGGTTTCACAAAATAAAAGAAAACCTTCTCTTGTGTGAATGCTTCCGCTCACAGTACTCAATTTTGCAATCCCTCTGCTTTGAACAAGTGAAATGAAGTCCGTTCATTGCCAACATGTCTCAGCCATGTCTCAGCCATCTGAACACAAATGTGCTCCGGTACGACGCCAGGCACCAAGCAGCAACCTGTTTCCACCACTACAGTGCATACTGCAGCTGCAGCATGTACCCAAAAAAAAATGGTTTGCGTACACAATCAGTCTTGTGCCTTGGGCTTCGATGTGAGAAGTGCAGGAGGATGTACTTAGTTTCAACTCCTGGCTTCAAAAATCTTTGAAATGACTAGCAGCTTCAATTCTATACCTACTATTTTGATATATTTTGATGCTATGAAATGACATGAAGTCCTCGGGACAGAAGAGTCCAAAGTCTGGCACCTCAAAGGCTGCTTTTTCGTACACAAATTGTACAGTAATTATCACATTTTCTGATTACCGAATACCTTTACGCATTTTTTCTGAGATGGGGGCTGGATCATCGTCAACTCCAAAGCGGCCAACTGCCAAGGAGCCACCACGAACCTGTCAAATTACAGGGAAGTCGAATGTTGGGTCAAGTGCTAAGTCTGATTGTGAAGAGGCCTGAGTGCTTGAACCTCCTTTGCCTTTGCGGCCTTTTTGGTTTGAGAAGCCTCAGTAGCTTTGGCAAATCTCTTCAAACCACTGCATTTTTTTCAGGACAACAGATGTGAATTAGATTTGCGGTTCAACATGCTAAACCTCCGCCAAGAAACTCGCAATCCCGTTCATCTTGCCCTTTGTGCTCCCCTTCGAAGCAACGCTGCTCTTACTCTTGCCTTTGCCCTTGCCTTTCTTTTCATATCCTGGTGCAGTTGGGTCATTGGGCCATTCTTGGACAATCCATTTGCATTCATAAACCATAGAACGTCATAGAACATCATAGAACGTCATAGAACGTCATAGAACGTCATAGAACGTCAAAGAACGTCATAGAACGTCATAGAACGTCAAAGAACGTCATAGGCTCATGCTACATATTGCTACATGGGTCCGAATCACACCCTCCCATCCTGGCGGCGCAGGCAAATCGTCCAACGCGTTGGGATCCTCCAACAGCTTCCACCTGCCAGTGAGTTGGAGCATGGAGCAGGACATGATAAGAATTCCGTGTCGTCTTAGTTGCTGCAAAGCCGCGGGGCAACTGGCTTTCCGGAAGCAACCCCTGGAAAGCCTCAGTCATCAAGTCCTCTCTCCTTCCGAGAGGGCTCAAGCATCTCCAGCATCTCAAGCATCTCGCTGCACAATGAAGCACATTTCCCTTGTTCAGGAATGTTCAGGAACACATCAGGAATACATCAGGAATACAAGAGAGTGGGTCGAAGCAAATAGCGTGCCCGAACGAAAGACCCCACTAGCAGCCAAAACACGCGAGGGCACCAAGACGTCGCATGCTCCAGCTGGCAAGGCCAGAAAGTCAAGACCAAGACCAGGCCCCTGCAAAATGCAGCAGCTGAAATTGTCAATGTCTTTACAAACAGCAGCTCTCATTTTCTACAGCATTCATCTACGAAGCTGAGTTTGACGCCTTTAATGTGATGTCTTCAGTCTAATGAACAAACATGCGTCAGTTGCTGACTAGAACACCAAAGCCTTGACCGAGCATATTCGCTTTTTGGACTTTCACTGCTGCGACTCATGGATGTCATGAAGTTTAAGAGCTGTAGTGGTTAGCCCAGATATCAGTTGCATGCACCTCGGACAATTGCTTTGGGAAGAGGCAGCTAAGCAATGTTCTGAGCCTAGGTTGGTCATGAGCTGCCACTTTCTATTCTTTGGACTCTGCTTCATTCATTTAAAAAAATGCTGAAATGTGCGCCGCATTCCTCCTCAGACCTGCCAAGCAGGTCTTACGACATTGTCTGCTCCTTCACTGTCTCGCCACTATGCCATTATGCATCATTATGCTGTTTCATAGCACTTTCTCTGCAGTCAGGATGCACTGAGCGATCAAAGATGTCGACAGTCATCGCGCATCCATGAACCCAGGTTTGGCAGCAATTGGCAAATGACAATGAGGAAATGATGGGAGTAGGCTTGAAAATCGAATTGATCGAATTGGCATTCCAGTGCAAGAGGAAATCTATGCAAGCACCAGATGATTTGGTACAGATTTGTGCCAATATGTGCCAATCCGAATTGCTGGCTACATCCTATATCATCCTATATCATCCTATATCATCCTATATCATCCTATATCATCCTATATCATCCTATATCATCCTATATCATCCTATATCATCCTATATCATCCTATATCTACCTTTCTTTCTTGTCTCTATGTCTTCAATCATGGGTCTGTATGGGTCTGTGTCGTTTGGTTGTGACAAAGAATCTCGCTTGTAACCGCCTGTATCTGTTTCTGAAACCTTCCTGGCAGAGGCGGCATCGCCCACGAGACTTTGCAAACAAGTCCAACCCGTGTCCATCCTGCAATGACATTGGCACTGCGCTCGTTCACTCCGTTGGTACCTCTTCCACCATTCCAATGGCATCTTCCATCTGGCCTGTAGAAACCGATCCCATTCATTCAGATCATTCAGGTGTAGTGTCGCTATGTTTCGCTCCGTGTCACTTTCAATATTCATCAATATTCAGATCATTTCCAATCTTTTTGCGTTGAAGAGGTCTGTCCTTTCATGGCCACAATCTCTGCTAGTCGCCTTGGACGAGGCGGGATAAAAACACTTGGAACTTTGCTGGATCTGACATGAGAACCAACTCTATACTGGAAGGCGGCAGAAAGATCAGAAAGATCAGAAAGCAAGATAAATAGCAAAAGGGTGGAGAGTCCAATTCTGGGTCTGGCACAGCATGGCCTGGACAGCGACAAAGGATTCAGAATGTTCAGCACATCACCATCGTCTGTAGTCTGAAACCATCTGAAACCCTTCAGGGATCGTATTCCCTTCGCAGTGTTGAATGACATGTTCCTCTGGACATCGTCTTGGTAAAGGAATATCCTTCGATTCGGAGCTGGATGCAACGCGCATCGCCTTGACTTCTTCCTTTTTGTCGCCTTCCTGTTGCCACAGTCCCTGAGCCTGCAACACGAGACAGAAGCTCATCTACCCTCAAGTCTTGCACGGTAAACACATGGGTACTGTATCTCATGGCATTCGAAAACAGAAGCGTTGCAGCATGGCCTTGTCAGCAGCCAGATGACCTTCGCCCAAATTGCCATAGTCCATGCAAATGCCAGCAAGCCTCGCTTTGGACGCCAGTGGGGGCTGGGCTAAGTAAACTGCAAGCCACGCAATCCAATCCCAAGGAATAAAAGACATAGAAGGACCAAAGAAAAGAAACCTGCCTAAGATCATTGGATACCATTGGTCTGCACTTAGGCTCAACAAGCACCCCGTCCCATGGAACTCAAAAGGACAATGGGATCGAGCGTGAAAACAACGAGGCGAGACACACGTGACACGTGTCACAAGATGTTGCTAAGCACCGCACTCGTAGAAAGCTGCTGCTTGGTGTCTACCCTCCCCACGCTGCTGGTAGATGGCAATGGCCTTTACTGTGTTTGTGGAACGATGTGAAACCGACGAAACCTTGACTTTGAACAAAGTGGGACGGGACAAACTGCTGGATCTAATATGAACAATAAAGAAACAAACACATTCGCGATCTTTGAGCCTCTCGAACTGCCTGACATGCTCAGCTGCTGAAAAAAACATGCAGACAAAGTCAAAGAAGAGCAAACCAGGAAGACAGATGCAATCAATGGCAACAACGCACCTGTACAGCACCTTCAAAATCACGCATCTTCACGTTAACTTGTGCGACCTCATGTGTCTGGTATCCTATGGTCGTGTGACGTCCAAGTTTTGCAGGCATCGTGACATGGTGTCCACGGATCTTGAAACCCTTCAGGCTAATGCGGTCAAATGAAGTTTTGCCTCCAATGCCGCATCCTGAGACAGTGAGTCAAACAGTAGATTGCGACACTTGCAGGCTGGAATAGGCTGGAGGTGTTCTACATATGTTTCATACAGCTGATTCAGTCACATGTATTTCATTCTTGCAAGATGCTTCAATATTTCAATACATAATTTGAGCCGAAATGTGAGCATATATGAGCACATATGTTAACTACACGAAAACTATCATGCTATGTTCATATTCTCTCTGAGAAACGTTTACTTTAAACTGTTAAAGCGTCCACATGCGACTGCTCCTGCAGCTCTTGGGCTGATGTCAATGCTGCAGATGCTACTTCAGACGCTCCGTCCTGATGCACCAGTGGAGGCGGCTATCAATGGCAATAACGATACAAATTAATAGGCATAGGATATACAAAGGCTATCATAAAATGATAAAACATGAGCCAGCTCTCTTCAGAATTCAACAATCTGTAGAAGCTGAGAAAGTGATGCAAACTCAGGAACAAACAAGATCTTCCAGGAGCAAACAGCCGCGGGCTACCAGATTTTGCAGCTGTATCTCAAGACGCACATCTCCGCCTCAGAAGCACGTGCTACGAACTCGGATGCTACTCGATGCTACCATATACAATATATACTCGTATGCTACCTATCAGCTTTCTAGAGTGGTGCTTTGGTCTCTCAATTTCTATCAATTTCTTGCATTGTTTGTCAGTTCAGTAGAATTGAAGATGGGGAGGTCGGCAAAGACCCTGCATTCAAATTACAATGAATCTGTAGCAAGCGGCTGCATCAACATGACTCCAATGACCCAGTGGCATGCTGTAGAAAATAAACAGACACAGTTTAATCTTTAATGCAGCTTGAGCTTTCAGCTTTCTTTGGCGGTGTCTGCAGCAGCCTGAGAAATTGGGATCTTTTTGGCGGTCCTTGTTTTGTCACTTTCTAATCTTTCTACCTTTGTGGATCCTTTAATGATCCTTTAATGGAGTCCTTTTGGATCCTTTATCTCTGGCTCCGTTGAAAGGTTCAAGATGGTCGGTGAGAACATGAGAACATTTCACGTGCCTTGAGTTCAGGCACCGCCTTGCTGGCCTTTTGGGCTTTAGCCTGTGAAAATTGAAACTCTGCCAAGCTCTGCCACAGCCTAAACAGCTCTGCCTCGGCGGTGTCTTCAAGGTACGAATACCTTTCCAACCTGTTCAACTTGTGGCAGCGGTGCTTGCGGTGACAAGCTCACTTTGGTCTAGTTTCCATTGAGTTTAATTGGTACAAGTCGTCAGACTAGGATAAAATAAGATAAACATGAAAAACAGAAAACGTATGAAAAAACACACAAATAAAAAAAAAAGCAAGTTGCGAATTCCAGGACGAGTTTACTAATGCGAAGAATGAAGCACCAACATGGAGCAACATGCTCAGTTCTTGGCACACCATCCAGGGGACCGACCAAACCGTTGGCCTTGGTTCATCTTGGTTCCATTTAAGGCACATCTGCAGCACATCTGCAGCACATCTGCAGCACATCTGCAGCACACAGGCGCAAGCAAACGCACATTCTGAGTCTGCTGCTTGGTTGCTTGCCATCCTAATGGCTGAGTCTTCAGGCCAACCCTTGAGGTGCCGTCAGAAGTGCTGGATGCTGTACTGTTCCAAAATGATCGACATGTATGGCAAAGAGCCTGTCTAACAACATATGGCCATGAAATGATGATCTCTATTGGCTGGTTGTTCTACAGTTTGAGTTCTCTTGACCTTTCACAGAGGTCCTTGAACTTCAACGCAGCAAACGGACTCAACAAAGCACCGACACTCCAGCATCGCAATCAGTTTTGCTCAAGGTCAGAAAAAGGTTGGCTCAGCCAGACCCGAATCTGCAACACGATCCCATCCCTTTTCAGCCGTAGAGACCAGCTGGGCGTCTGCGAGCTTTGCTTTTGCATTTGACTGATTGTACAGTTGGATTGCATTGATCGACAGCAAAGCTTTCCGTCACAGGTTCATGGCAAGATGAAGCAACAAGTTAGATACAAGTGTCGCATTTGCAGCTAGATATATAATTCTACAATGACACCCACCTCGGAGGAAGAACTGCAAATAGGACAAACTCTGTTGCTTGTGTGTGAGAGAGAAGCTGTTCTTTTGCCTACAGTGCAGGGAAGTTACAAATCTTGCTCTTGGCTGATGCCTTGATTCCTGACAAAGGCTAACCAATGACGTTTCCATCCATATCAAAGCAGCGACAATCTTCAACATTCCCTAACATGCTATAACATCTCACAACATCCCTGCATCTTGCTGAATTGCGCACATTAGCCATTCACGTGAAGTTCGGATACTTCACAGCAGTACATTATATATAGGGGTCCAGCTCATGGGCTCGGGCGGGCTCCGTGGGGCTCGGTGCCTCTCATCTCGCATCATCTCGCATGTTTGCATTCCAACCATCGAAATCGCACTCCTGCGAGACCTTCCTCTGCTGCCTTGGTCGCCCTCTCAGCTGGTGCTAGCAACTTGGGCCCAGCATCTTTCACCAGCCGGGTGCCGCCAGCAGGCAGAATTTCTTCCCCCTCATCACCTTCTTTCGCAAAGCGCAAAGAGCCGTCCAACACGTGGATGATGCCAACACCGCGCAGGACCACAGTGCATGGTGAACCAGTCCGGGGTGCGAGAGGCAAAGCAAAGAGCTTGCTTGTAAAGATCTTGGTGGAGATACCAACAAACTCTGAGGCTTCCATACTTTCCAACGGAGGCTGAAGGGCAGGAAGCTGAAGCATCCGTGGGGGTGAGCTCTCTTCGAGCGGTGCAGACATGTTGAGCTCGACAGCAGCAAGCGTTGGTGTCATGGAACCTGCCACTCTCTCGAAGACAAGGCGCTCATTTCGCCAACTTTGGAGTGGTGGCATGCGACACCGCTTGGGGCGTTTTGCAGGCGACTCCAAGCCTTTGAAGACCTCAGCAGGGACTTGGGTCAATGCTGGTGCTCGCAAGGTGGCAAGTGTTCTCCGATTTGATTGGCGCAAGCCAGAAGTTGCCACCAAAGCCATGCTGTCCTTCTTGTCTTTCTTGGTCTTTGGACCCTTGATTGTCTTGGTCTTTGACACCTTGCTCTTTGCCGCTGGCTTTGGGCTAGTTCGCTTCAAAATAGCAGGCAATGGCTGTGGGGAAGAAGACTTGGCCCGTGCAGTAACTGGGGCGGCTGGTGCTTTTGCAGGAGCCTTCTTTTTCCCTTCTTCAGCTGCCTGTGACTTTGGCGGTCTGCTGACTGGTGAAGGAGTTGTCGTAGCTTGCGGCGCGCGCGGGGCACGTTTCGGTGTCACCGGTGCAGCTTCTGGACTGGGCTCCTCCACTGCATTCACTCCTGATGGCTTGGGATGTAGTGTTGCGGCACTGCTTGATGGCGCCACCAAATCTACAGCCTTGTCCATGACAGTCTCTTCAAATGCTCTCGGTGCCTTTGCCGTAGCTCCCCACAACTCATTGCGAAAGAACTCTGTTACCTTGGAATCTGACAGATTCGCACCTTGACTATCAGCTGTGATCTTTGCCAGCAGAGCTGAGGCTGCACGGCTACGTTCCGAAATTTCAGAACTCTTTGGTGCTGCCTTGGAACCCGAGGCTGTCTCAGGCTGGCCTGACATGTTGAACTACGATCACTTTGAGCCTTACAGCTACACTGAGTTGTCAAGCTCAAAATGCCGATGTTTCGCACAGGTTTGAATCTATACACTCTGCACGAATGAATCAAGAGCCGCAATTTCTCTGCAATATCTGCCCCGCTTTTTTGGACTCATCATCAGCATACCAGAGCTCCGACAAATAGAGCCATTACGCTGAATGAAAGCACCTCAGCTGCAACATGCTGCAACACCATGACAATGCAAAGGCTTCAAAGCTGCGCGGGAATTTCAACTCTATGCTGCGTGCAAATTGATTTGCGGCTGCCTGGGACGAAAGAAAACAGGAGTCTGGCCGCATGGATTGAAATGGCTAGCTAGTGAAAGAGACATGTCTGTGCCCAGAAGCGAAAGTGTCAGTGTTGATGCCACTACTGACTTACAACGACAAATCATGACAAATACACAGATCAACATATTATTATATCGTCGAAGGAAGTTTGAAGTCAAATTTCCGTCAATATGGAGGGATGGAAAAGCAGAGGTGGGAAGAGTCAGAGAAGAGGAAGGAAGAAGAAAGAAGATCAGAGAAGAGAAAGAGTCAGAGCAGGGAAAGATCAACGCGCGCGAAAAGGTAGCGGCGTCGCCTGGGCAGATGAGAAATCAAAAATTGCAGGCTGCTGTGGCGCGAAGCACATTTTGAAGCCAAAATGCTAAAAACACCTCGGTCTCGGAGCACTTTTGGAAGTTGAGACGTGGAAGAAGCGCACGCCGCTGTGGCCCGAAGCGCACGCCGCTGTGGCCCGAAGCACATTTCCAACTCAAAATGCTAAAGACACCTTGGGTTCGGAGCGCTTTTGGAAGTTCAGGTGTTCAAAAAGTGCGCCGCTGTGGTGCGAAGCACATTTCGAAGCGAAAAGGGTTAAAAACGGGCGGTCTCGGAGCACTTTTTGAGGCTAGGATCCGTTTTGGCGTGGCAGACGCAATGGATTCTGCACTTTCTTAAAAGCGAGTCAAACTTGTGGGTTTTGCACCAGTTGCAAAAACGATGGCAGGCGTGGGACGTTTGAAGAGGATCTGCAGAGATGTATTTTGCGTGGCAGGCGCAGTACAAGAGGCAGACATGTTCAGAGGTCAGGGCGCTGATTTCCTGAGGATTCCTGAGGAAGGCTGCATTTTGGAGCATGAGATCATGAGGTTTCCTAAGGTGACTTTTGGTGACAGGTGCACCACTTCGTATGACCTGGCATCTCTTTTTCGTGGCAGGCACCATACTTTAGACAGACAGACAGATAGATAGACAGATAGATTGGACAAAGAGATAGATAGATAGATCGATAGAAATTTGGAAAGATGGAAAGACGAAAAGACGGAGAGCGAGAGAGAGAGAGAGAGAGAGACAACAAAAAATCAGAGCCTCAACCACCTTTCGATCCATCAGTGGGTTCCCTATGCCATCCATGCATCACAACAACCAAACTCTCCTACAGGTTTCCTATCTTTGAAACTTCCTCCACCGCCTTGCGCGGTCCTACTGGTATTCATATGAATCATATGAAGGCAAATTCAAAGCCGGCCTTGTCCAGCTTTTCCTCTGCCTCGGAGATGAGCAACAATCCAATTTCTGTGTCGCTCGATGTGAACACCGTGTCTTACATGTCTGCACACCTCATATGGGGTGTTCTCACATCATTTTCCATGGTTCCGCAGGCGTCTCCCCTGGGCGCTCTGGGTGATCCCGCTGTCTTCTCGTTGGTCGGATACACCATCAGCTCCTACACAAATCAAGATTTGATATTGCATATTATTGCATCATATTACCTCAATTACCTCAGTTGCCTCTCTGGAATTCTCTTCTTGAACCCAAGAATTCCAGTTTAAACTTTGGGACATCGAAGCAAAAACCTCGGAAAATAATGGGAAAAATGATGGAAAATAGCTCTTTGCACCAGCTACAGTACCCGTGCTGTTTTGGCGTCCCGTCTTTTCCTCCAACTCATTCAGGAAGGTGTTCCAAGCATTCTGCAGCTTTGCCTACAAAATAGTTTGGCCTGGCTCCCCGAAAGGGGGTTGTAACAAGCGGCTGTTTTAGCCTGCTTGCGCCTACCAAATTCAAAAGGCTTCCTAGGTGGCTCCATGAACAAGACTTTTCTGGGAGCTCCGTTTGGAACCAAAAAGCGTTTGCTCTGTCTCCTTTTGTTCTCTTTGACAATGACAAACTCTTTGCTCCTTTTGCTCCTTTTGCTCCTTTTGCTCCTTTTGCTCCTTTTGCTCCTTTTGCTCCTTTTGCTCCTTTTGCATTGACTTCTCTATCATTCTGGTCGTCAGCGAGTCCCAACTTCGCTGCAAGCTGCGCGCTGGACTGGGCACTCTCTCTGCGCTCCTTTGCCAAAGCATATTGCTCCGCCAAAGCTTCGTTCTGCCTTTCGACCTCACGGTGAGCCAACTTCAAATATCTCATTGCCTTGTTCAATCTATCCTCAACCGAGCACTTGAAGCAAAGCTGCGGAAGGGTCTCGTTTGCCACATTGAAATCATCGCCTGTAGAGTCAGACAACTGAAGTCTTTGATTCAAGATAGTCAAGCCTTCGCAGTATTCTTTGGACAAAGCAAAAGGAAGTCTTCGGCAACCCAGTGCTTCTTGCAGCCAGAGCGTACCAAGAACTTGAAATGTCAAGTGGAGTCCTACATCTAAACTGTCGACGTCTCCATGCACCTGCTTGTGCTTGAATTCACGTCGCTTCACGCGTGACTTCCACGGAGCTTCAAGGGTACTTTGACTGCGAGCAGCTCGGATCTTCTCCTTCTGCGCGTTTGTGCCATATAGGCACAGCATGCGCTGAACGGACATTGGAGGAAGCACCTTGAGAAGAGGGGTAGTAGAGACGTAGTGATGATGCAAGCCTGTTGCTGGCGTCGTTTTTGGACAATCTTTGACGGTCAGCCGTGGCTGTGTCCCATACGGTGCGTGGCGGTGGATGAAACAAAGTGTCAGGTGCTCGGCATTTACCAAGCTTCCTCTACACCAGCAAGCCGACTGAGCCAAAACACTCGAATCTTTACGATCTCACAAGACTTGCTGTGCGTTCCAATGTTCCAATCATTTCCAATCTGCCATAAGCAGCAAATCCCACCTTTTGGAAGCCCCGGTTGCATGAACCCAGTTTCAGCTGCGGCTCGGCTCATCTCTTCAGGCATGCTATGACTTGCTCAGCCATGGAACTCTTACTACTTTCCAGGTACTTAAAAACTTGCAACATGAATGCATAATCAGTATTTAATCAGTGATATCATGCAATATCTAACATCTCAATGTATCTAGGTCCTGCTTGTAGCTCTTCAGGATCTCTGAATCGACACCTCGCTCAGCACATCCGAGGAGGATATATTGCTTCCCCTTCTGTCAGCGTACGTTCATTAAGATTTTATTATGCATGTTCATACATATTCATATTCAAAATTCGAGGAGCTCACCACAACGAATGATAGCATAAGCTTCGTCGGACCTCAACAAAGGGGGACCAAATCCAGTTTCAACGCTCCAATGCTTCCCACAGCATCACAGCCACTGAGTTGCAAGCTGCGCATCCAACTCGTACTGATCACACAATACAACGGCGATCACGACATACTATCACGACAAAATCCAGAAGGGACCTCTGTAATGCTGGTACGTAATACTTGGTGCGTAAGGGTGAATGATGTTATATAATGATAATATGATATAGATTGATATAGTATATATTATATATTAATATAATATTATATAATAATTATATATATGTAATATTATATAATTATATATATATATACAATATTATATAATAATATGATACAGTGTATCAATATAATAATTATATATATTATATTATATATAATATTATATAATATTATATAATAATATGATACAGTATATCAATACACAGTTCATACAACGGCCCTGTTGACATCAACCCAGCGTTCTCTCTGCCTCCTGCTTTCTATCTCCCATGGCGAGCGTCACCTTGTAATTAAAGTCAATCCATCCTTGTAGAATTCCGTGCCAGGCAAAGAACAGAATCATTCGAGCCTTGTAAGTAGCCTCATCCAGGGCCATGACAGAGTTGTACCTGTCCCCCCGTCCGAATCAATCCTAGGTTTGCCCAGTCTTTCCGGATTTCCACAGTCTTGGACGGAATTCCATGGAATTCCGACAAACGGACGGAGCCTCAACGTCTCGGTTTTGCTCTCGTCGTCGTCCTGCCAGAGTATGGAAAGATATGGACATGCCCAGCATGTGCATCTCCAGGAACAAACTCTCTGAGGACCTTGGGCTGTATCTCCACCACTGATGATGAGGAGCCCTGCATGGACTGCATGGACTACATTCATTTGAGACACACTGCATAGCTTGGAGCTGTGTCAAAGATCCACTTCTGTGCGCCTGGTAGGCATCAAGCAATGCAACTTGTGGGCCAGAGAGCTTTGCAAACACATGCGACCTGAGACTTATCCGGTGAGATATCATTGCCGGAAGGCAAGAATAGCAGCAGGGAATACGAAAATGGAGCACTTTCTAGTCGTAAGCGCTTTGCATGAAAGAGACAGCCATGGTTGCCTGAAGAAGAATTTGCTGTGTGACGAAGACAATTTGTTTTCACTTGTATTGCGCAAGAGACAGCCATGGTTGCCATGAAAGAGACAGCCCGTGAATCGTGGGTGCCTTGTCGTGGCGGTGTACCACCTTGAAACACAAGATCTGAGGTAAGACTCAGCCAAGCTAGGGCCATTTGACCGAGACGGCCTCGGACCCTTACACTGCGTCACCATTTAAGCAATATAAACAAAGAATAAACAAAGCTTCAACAAACATCAAAAAAACTTGTACTTCGCAGGCCCTGAGAATCAGGCCAAAACAAGTGTTGCATCCTCCTGTGGGAGTTCATCAATGGTGAAGGATCCTGACGCAAGTCCTGCAACCTGCGGCGGACGGATCAAACCCGTGCCGTCTGCGATGCTTTTGCTGACTGTGTCGTCATCATTCTCTCAACTCTCCAATTCAACTGTCGGCCTTGAAGTTCACATTGTCTCCAGAGCGCAAGTCGCCTGTGTACTCAAAGCAGGACTTGTACCTTTCAGCGGCCAGCAACTACCAATGAAAAGCAGAAGTGATAGGACATGAAATACACACAATCTCTCTATCGATGCTTTCTTGAACCTATAAAGATGTTGGGTCGGGGAGGTGTTGTCCCATCTTGTTCCATCAGCCAACTGGGCAACTGGCTCTAGCTCTTCCTTGATAGGAACCTGCAAAACTCTTTTTGAGGTAGACAAATACTGGCTGAATGCAGCCAGGGAAAAATGCCAAAGACTCCGTCAGATGATGTGGTTACCAACTATGCCGAGGAACATGATTTATTGAAAACCGCCCGAACTTGACAATGGGCAGAAAACTTCGCTGTTGAAACAAATTCCCTTATCAATCTTATCATCCCTTATCATTTCAGTAGTTTCCGGATTGGCTCAGCATGCTCTGCACATTGGCTTCTAAACGCCTCATTCAGCAGAACCTCGAAGGGGGCGTCGGCTGGATATGCGCTGCAAACCTGCGATTCTCGTGGACATTGGGACTGCACAGCAAACTTATGCAAATCTCCAGAAAACATGAATGAATATGAACGAATCATATTGAATCAGAGGTCACTGTCAGAGGTCACTGTCAAAGGTCACTGTCAGAGGTCACTGTCATGTCTCTTGAATATTCATACAGGGCACCCTCAACTTGATCTTGTAGTCCAGATTTTTCACGAAAGAGCTGCGTTGCCTTGGCTTCAAGTACCGACTGCCTCTGACCGCAAATTTGCTTGTGCTGGGGAAATGCTTTCGACATGTTTCTCATTGTGACTATCCCTTGCATCCCTCAGTCCTTTGACTGCAAACATCGGGTGGTGTCCCATCCTCGCTTTAAAATACTTAGTCTTTGGAAGATACTTACCTCATCCCTACCCCTCTAGAGGGGGAGGGCGGGGGGGACAAAACCAACCTGTCGAATTCCACTTTTTTTTTGCTTGGAAACCCTGGGATAGTGATCCAACCCCTCAAATTCTTAACAAGCCTTGGGCACTGGTTAGAAAATACTTGCGCTTAGCTCCGGAGGAGCTAAGCGCAAGTATGATGACGGCAGCGCAATTTTTGGAGGGATGCCATCCCTACACATGTGCTGCTT
>Ga0126342_10010052_pt1 | contig 16933 bp, 18 predicted proteins | sample Cyp1metagenome_FD_92528 | JGI IMG/M metagenome (GOLD analysis project Ga0126342, IMG submission 92528) | Coral microbial communities from Lord Howe Island, Old Settlement Bay, Australia - Cyphastrea 1 metagenome | ecosystem: Host-associated > Invertebrates > Cnidaria > Coral ... | reverse complement strand
TGTGCAAGTGCAAGAGAACATCCACTGGCATAGCATGACGTGTCTGTGCAAGTGCAAGAGAACATTCCCTGGCATAGCATGACGTGTCTGTGCAAGTGCAAGAGAACATCCACTGGCATAGCATGACGTGTCTGTGCAAGTGCAAGAGAACATCCCCTGGCATAGCATGACGTGTCTGTGCAAGTGCAAGAGAACATCCACTGGCATAGCATGACGTGTCTGTGCAAGTACAAGAGAACATCCACTGGCATAGCATGACGTGTATGTGCAAGTGCAAGAGAACATCCACTAGCCTTGCATGTCATGCATGTGCAAGTGCAAGAGAACATCCACTGGCATAGCATGAAGTGTATGTCCAAGTGCAGGAGAACGTTACTAGCCCACCCCAACCCAGAAACCAGCGCCGTTGCCGGGTACCGAGAGTACGTGACACCAATAACATCCTCATGCTGGTGGACACGCCAAGATTGAACGGAATTGATTGCACTGCACTGTTTTTCTCCTGCACACATATACAACATGATGTATACAAATATGATTAAATTGACAATATGTCTAATGTACGTAGTTATCTACTGTAATATGTATGAATAATAATCACAATATATAATCATAATAATAACAAGAATAGTAATACTAATAATTTATAAGGATAATGATAATACTAGTAAATTAACATATAAAATTATACTCATGATAATAGTCATAATAATAATAGTAATAATAAGACTAATAATGATACTACTAATAATACTAATGATAATACTAATGATAATGCTAACAAATTATGATACTAATAATACTATGAATAATGATGATAGTGATGACAATAATAACAAATGACCATATACTAATGATAATAACAATAATAGTGATATTGACAATACCAACAACGATAATATCAATTTGAAATAGTTATTAAGAATTAGTAATCATAATAAATAGAAAAAATAATGAGCATATATTGATAATGACAGTGATCGTGATACTTTTATATATTATATATATATACATATATCATATATATATATATACACATACATAGGTTGTTTTTATATATATATATTGGCGCTGTTACATTGTTTGATCGCTGCATGACTCATTCCAGCGGCACATCCGCTTTGCTGAGGCGAGCAGGAACAATTAGCCAGGTGCCATCTCCGCGAAGTTGATGAACCATGATGAACCATGATGAACTGTTTTAGACATGTGATATTGGTGTACATGTGCAAACAGATGTATATGCATTATGTACATTAAAAAAAAAACAACAAAAACATGTACAGTAGTGTACTTTGTTTCATGCATGTACTTCGCTGTTTAGGGTATAACTATAACTATGGTTATATAGCCACTTATAACTGGAAATGCACTTCCAAGTATGATATAAACCATATCACTGGTGACCTTTAAACACCACAGCTGTTGGATCTCAGGTGCTGGAACTTGGAAACCGCTGCGGCTGCAGGTCGTTGGAGCCCAAGGAGAATCGCTGCTCTAATCATTTGAATGTCGTCGTTGATTCATTTGAATGCCGTCTCTTAATATGTCTCCTTTTCGAGGCTTGGCGGCTCTGCGAGGAAGCGAAGTGCAGCAAGCCCGAGCAGGCACAACTCTACTTGATGTACCAAGTCGGATGACGTGATTCAGGTAAACGTTTTACCATTGGACTTCCAAGAATCAGAAAACTAGACTTGATTCAAGTCATGCCATATCAAGTGAGATTTCCCTGGACAAAACTGAAACAGATGGCCAATGACATAGTTGCTATATGTTGCTATATTGCTGTGGGGCTCCTTCTGTGGCTTGGCTTGGACTAGACCTGTTTATCCCTTTCTCATGTCTGCTCGTGACCCTTTGCGCTTCGCGATTGGATCTGCAAGGTGCAGAAGAGATGGAAGCCGAGGAGGTGATGCTCCGAAGCCACCAAGAGAGTTTGCAACTCAAAAGGATACGAGATCTGTGATGTCCTTTTCCCATTGGCCCATTGGCCCATTGGCCCATTGGCCCATTTCGAATCCATCTGGTTGATGAATGGAGGGGTTAACATGGGTTAACCACCCTTTAACAAGGCCAATGAGAGATGGAAGAAAACAGACCGGTCCCTCTGTAGCTTTGAGCTTTAGGCTTGTCCCAGTGCCTTGCCGAAGAAGCAGCACTTCAGGCTTCTGGCGAAGCTTGTCCTGAAGACATCTGGGGGTTTTCTAAGATGGGGGTATCCCCAAATCACCCATTTTAATGGGATTGTCCGTTATAAACCATCCATTTTGGGATACCCATTTTGGGAAACTCCCATCTTAGCCTTCCAATTAAAGTAAATAAAGCTTGGACATGCAGGTTTTGAATGGCTTTCAGAGATCTTTTCCGTTGCTGATCGTTTTTGCCTTGGTGCAATTGGCACCAGCAAGAATGCTGCCATGTGGAGCTGGGGGCAGCTCAATCATTGCGTCAGGCAGAGAGCAGTCTCAGGCTTCCCGGCAGGGTGGGAGTGCCGGGAGTGCCGTTGCAACTTTAAGCGTTGCACCATATTGCTTTCTTCCCGACATTGCGTTGTCTACACAATCGCGTCGTTGGGCTAAATGATGTGCTTTTCCGATCTTCTGGAGGATTTGAATTCTTCAATTCAAGTTCTAGTTTTTCCAGTTCTATGTTTCCATGATTTGGCCGTCCAAGTCCACATGTGACCAGTAGAATACCATCCCTCAGGCCGCTTCCTGGACCAGGTGCTGGAGGAGGATGCGCAGACGGTGCACAGAAAAGTGGTGTGGTCAAAAAGTGGTTTGAAGAAATATATGTTTAATTCACAGATTAATGACCGGATTATAATTTCATAATGTTTAATATCATCTATGGCATAAGAATTCAACAAAAAAAACGAAGTCCTCCAGCATAAGGATGTCTTTCCACCGCTGGTCCCTGTGGGGCATCGCCCAAAAGGAGCACTTGAAGTGTCGTCCTTGCTGCGAGCTCGTGACCATCGAGTGTCTGAGATGCAGGAGCAAGGATTTGTCCAAAATTCAGTTGCCCATGATGCAGTTTTTTCTATGGGAAGAATAAATCCATGGGCCACCATGGATCCTGCAGAGGAGATGCAGATCGCAGCTCCTGATGCCGAAGCTGTCAGCATCTTAGAGGCCGGTGCGGGTCTCCGAGACCAAATGGCGCCTGAAAGAAGGTACCCATGGGATCCCATGGCTAACCCCCAAGTCTGATGGTGAAATATGGTGAACTTGTCCCTATGGAATGGCCATTTGGTATACCATGGTATACCCCATTTTCAGATGCACCCATATTCATCCATATTCATCCATATTCCATTTCACTGAAAGCAAACGTGGCCCAATGAAATCGGAACAGAATTCAGCGCAAGTTTGCAGCAGGTTCCTATTTCGTGCAATGATTTTAATCATCCTATAATCATCCTTTTTTGGTAGCATATGACAAAAAGTATACCAAAAAGTCTTCAGGGAGCTGATCATGAACTATTTTCATGGTGTGCAGCAGGAGAAGCTGCAGTCTGCGCTGGACCAGGCGTTGGTATCAAAATTGGATGGAATGAGGGAGCTGATGGGAGTTGATGGGAGTTGATGGGAGTTGAACATAGTTGAACTGTAGGAAAGGCAATTTTGTTGCTTTGGCGATCTGTCTTTTGGTCACTTGAATCACTTGATATGGCTGTTCCAGCCCCGTTGATTTCTTGCGGCTCCCCTGAAGGCCCGGCAGGGACTTGAGCAAAGTCGCTGCCGCTGGCGGTCAAATCAGTCGGACCTGGCTCAGAAGGCGAAGGCCTTGGAGCTCGCCCAGAAGCAGGATGGGATCTGGACACATGTGGACACTGAGTTGCGTGGTGAACGAACTTTCGTTGCGCCGAATGCAAGAGATATCTGAGATATCAGTGATATGATGTGATATGACATGATATGATGTGATATGACGTGATATGATGTGATATGATGTGATATGATATGATATGTTTGGTTTAGTTCTAGGATGTTCTAGGACAATTACAGGATACAAGATGATACAAGTACACTCGCACACATCGTGGGAAATGTCCTCTGAAGACAGGAGGATTTAGACAAACTTGTGCTTGGTGAGATGAACCTCCAGCTTGACACTCAGTGGGGTCTGGCTGAGTGGAATTCATGGTGAATAGCACCTTGCGCCGAAGCAGCTGCTTGGCTTCTCTGAGACAAGGCTTCAACGCCGAAAAGATGCGGAAAAGGACACTTTTCTTAAGGTGGCAAACTTATAAACCTAACACGCATCTTCAATATTCTTGGAAGATCCTGTAAGCTTCTTACCTTTTTAGCGTTTGTAGCACTCTTACCGTACATGAGTTTGTGGAAACATGGGGCACTGCTTAGCAAATCGGCAGGTCAGCCAGAGATTGTCAGATACCACCTCCATTGAAGTTCAGGCCCTTACTTTGTGGTTTTAAAAGCTGTGCTTCGACATCGTCAGCATTGCTGCACTTCTTCGAGGTGCATGAGGTGCAGGAGAGCTTTAAAGATATCCAGAAGAAGATTCAGGCGTGGACGGAGTGGATGCTTCTCGATGGGTTGGATAGTGTTGACGACGGCAGGTTTTTTTTCTCCCTTGCTGTCCCTTGCACGCAGCATGAAGATCCTGGCAGGAATTGGAAGATCTACGTGGCTCATGCGCCCGGCAAGTGGACTACAAGTGTTGTGTGCAGGCCAGTTTGCAGTGTTTGTCAGCAAAGCAATGAATCATGAAATATTCACCTTTGATGTATTTTTCTGTAGAGTACTGTACATCGAATTGTAGGATTGAATTGACAGCTGAGTCTGAAAATTTCGGACAGCACTTTCAAGACTCTTTCAACATGCAGCCTTTGCACAGGCAGTCCAAGCAGCAGAAGCTGAACTGGCCAAGCTAGGCTTAGTCATCAACTTTTGATTGTCTTCTGGCCGTTTTCATCATGTGGGTGTGTCTGAAAATGGGGTATACCCACATATACACTATAGCCGCCTATAGCCGCCATTTGATAAGGATAATGAACCGTTGGATTTGGGGAGTTTTCCCATAGTTTTTAGACACACCCATGTCACATTGTCATTCCTTGGAATTGTCATTGACCTTGCAGAGGTGAGGAGAAGTCGCAGAGATCCTGTCAGCTCGAAGGTCTTCAATCTGCTTTGGAGAAGCGCCGTGAGGCCGAACTTTTGGCTTCACAGATCGGTGCTTTTGGTGTCCCAGAAAATTGATGAACATTTCCATCATGATTTCCATCATGTACAGCATCATGTACATTTCCAAGAGTTTGGCCCATTTTGAGGCGCCAAACTTGCCCTGTAGGAACTTCGCACTTTGGTAGTGCAGCTTCAAGAAACTCAAGCTGATGGAGAAACGGAGGAAAGAAAGCTTGGATCCAAGTTCGGATGTGTGACGTTGGCATTCGCCATAATAATGCATGTTTTCAATTGCGTGCTGCAAACAGTACAGTAGTTGCAGCATTTTGGATCTACAGCAGTCGCAATTCTGCATTGTTCATTTGGGACGATTTGGGACGTGCCTGAGTGAACTGAAGCTCTGGGCCCGAACTCTTCAAGGCTGAAAGTCAAGACTCAAATGATTGCTGGTATCTCAAAGTTCAGCAATCGAATCGATGAACTCAGCCCGGTGATTTGCTCCCTGATCCCTTTGAAATCTCGAAAAGTAGGGCTCAACCCAGGCAGATGCAAGAAAGCAAGTTGGAGATCTGAGAAGATCAATAACAGAGGCCAGATGTCCTGAATGTGATTGGAAAGCATGTGATTATGTTCTTCCAATTTTTCTCATTGCCCTAATGCAGGGGCCAGATCTTGCGTGTATTCTCTATATAGATTCCCATTAGCATTGGCAGGCAGACGAGTTCAAGCGAGAGCGCCTATCTCAACCAGTGTCCGTGAGATTCTGTGAGCAGATATTGACCCTTCATATCATATTCATATCATTCATATCCATTCATTCTTCAGATCCACTGCAGTTGGATCTGACTTCAGTGACTAGAGGAACACATGGCTGACACATGGAACACGAGGAAACGACACAGGATGGGATACCGTGACCTAGGAATGATGTCGCATGGAGAGATCGACTTGCAGAGGTGCGGGTTGATATGAAAAGCGAAGCAGTTTTGTTATCCAACAGTACCTAGGCCAGTTATAACATGTTATAACCAGTCACTTATAACAATATTAGCAGTTAACTTATATCCACTTATATCCACTTATATCCACTTATAACCCAGTTACTAAGCAGTTAACTAATCCCATGGCTGCCATGGCCCATCTAAGTAGGAATGGTAAAAGGTGACCAGAAAACACAGTGAAACCTTTGAGCTTCCTGTGGCGTTCATCCAGGCAACTGCCAGTGCAGAGGACTACTTTCAGCGAAGTGACGAGCTGCACGAATTGAGTGTGCAGCAGGAAGAAGAAGTGGTCCCCGACTTAGTCGAACAGTGTGATTCCTCATGTCAGTGGAGACATTGATTTGATTTTGATACAGATATGGTTGGTCAGATATGTGATATTTGATTCTTTTGGTGCCTTTTAGTGCTCCGGACTCGTGCGCCTTCCAAAGGCAAAGCTTGACTTTGTCGTTACAGTAATAAACATGGCTTTGTTGAAAGACAATGTATTGCCAATGGTATTTTGGGGATTTGATCATTCCAAGCAGCACCAAAACAGTTCTCCCTGAGCTGGGTTCTAGCAAAATCAAATGAAATTCAGCACACGTCAGTGCCCAAATTGTTTATGTCTTTTAGCAAGTTTGTCGCGGTCTTCTCACTCTTTTTCACGGATTCACGGAAGAGTCACAGACTTTGCACATTCTGGATATTTGAAGAGCCAGTTTTGCCATTGTTTTAGTTTTGGGCATTTGTGCACTACACATCAGTGCGGTGGGAGCACTTTTCCCGTTTTTTTCTCCTGCGATCTCCTGCGTTTTTTCCGGTGCTCTTCTTGTGCATACTGTTACAGTGATTGGGCGCTACACAGGATATAGTAATGTCATCCATATGCATTTCTATATACTGTTATTCTATATATTGGGTACTTGGGTGTCCTTAATCCACTTTCTTTATCTTTCTTTTGGGTAGAATCAAACAACCTGGTCAAAAAAATGCATGGCAGGAAGAAACGAATTTTCATTTTTTAAAACGAGTAACACTCCGGCAATTTCCCGTAAGCAAAAGCCTTCTAGAAGCATGGCGTATTTTCAGTTTAAAACATGTATTTTTCTCCGCACCCCCCAAGAAAAGATAAACAAGTAGGTAGTAGATTATGGAGGCCGTGGGTACCTCTTATATCTATATGCTATACGATTCTATAATTATACACATTATGATATATATATATATATATACGTATATATATATATATATTATGATATATGTGTCAAATCTGTGAGCGCGTGACACTCGCAAGGCTAAGCTGTCCAGAGCGGTCAAGGCCAAAGGACGGGGTTTCACCAATCGTGGTAGTGGTACCGGTAGCCGAACTCGCTGCATGTTCGGATGGCAAGCTGAGCCATGGCTGATGCTGATGTGCGACTTCAGGAGAAAGGAACAACATTGTTCAGCTCCAGCTGGACCACGTGTCTTGCACTGAGCTCTTGTCACTATCCATGTGATTGAGATGCGACATTTTGAATTGGTGGTGAAGACATGTGAAGACCATTGGGACGACATCAGGCAGTTATTGACTGAAGAACAGAAGAGTGGGGGACTCAACTTCTGATTTGGCCTGGCCTGGCCGCGTGGCCTATTGCTGGATGCTGCAGGCTCCCAGGTCTCAGGTCCCAGGCCCGAGACGAGGTCGCCTGGAAGAGAAGGTTGAAGCTACGCAGGCGGAAGGTGCTCAGATTTTGAATGAGGCCAGACATCTCCAGCACTTTCCAAACACGGTGCTCTTGGATTTATGATATTATTGATATTTATGATGCAGCGAAATTGCGTCTAAAAGCACCCAGAAAAGAAAAAAACATTAAAAAAACGAGATGCAGAAGATGCGCGCAAGTATTGCAAGTTTCATTCCATGATTCCAAGACGTACTGTACCCATAACTCTTACATAAAAGGCTACTTGCATTATATGGTGATCAGTGATCTGGGTAGCCTGTCCCATCAGCTACTTTTTTTTTTCGCTGCCTCCATGCCACAGTCCTTTCTAGTGCTTGATAGCAGAAGAATAATCCCAGAAACACACACAGACCATTGATGACTATTGGATCTATTCCGGGTATGGGGGTATTTGATATCAAGGGGGTGGGATTATAGCACCAGTTGGTTTCCCTTCAGCATTACAACATTCCATGTGAATTGGCTTCCCAGGCACGTTGGGCATCAGCGGAGATGGAGGAACGGTTTCGGTTGCAACGTGCCGAACAACTCCAAGAAGAACGACGCCAAAGGCGGCTTGGACAAAAGCTCTTACCCACATTTACCCACTGGGTGTCTAGCATAGCCAACCTGCTGTAGCCTTTGACCTCAAGAAAAACACCCTCAAATGATCTCCAGTGCATCTACTGCTAGCATCAGTTAGCAAGGACAAAACGCACCATTGTCAGCTCTGCAGGTGTCGCTTAGTGATGCTGCAGCAACAGCTGCAAGTGGCTCCAAGCGGCCTTGAAAAGCTGCGGCGCCATCTGGCAGAGGAGCGGCATTTGTGAGTTCAAAGTGCGAAGCCTTGGAGCAGCAAGGCCACTCTAAGATAATTACAAATTTGTAGGGTTTAATATTTTAACATATTCAACCATCAAACATATGGGGATATAATATGATATGATTATTGATAAATGATGATTGGTTGAGATACAATTTTCGGACCCAGAACACGCATGAACACGCTGCAAGGCAACAAGGTTGTTGTGAGGATATGGCGGGTGTGGCGTTGTGATGCTGGGCCTTTAGGAAACTTCCTGGCTCTGGCAGGAGCGCTCTAGTTCCAAAGAGCGGCTAAGAAGGTTACTTGCAACTTGCCAAGGTTTTGTGCTCTCAAGCTGTTCCACAACATGCACTGCCTACATCTTGTAATCATCGACTGGTCAAGGGTATTGTATTCAAGACCTTTCAGGCTTTAGGATCTGCTGCAAAGCCAAACGAGGCCACGTTTGATGGGCCACGACTGGCAAGAAGCCAGCCCCTCAGAGTTGGGCAGTTGAAGCTTGGTGACTCTGGGGACAAGGCACGCATATTGATATATATATATGGATCATATGGCTAAATAGTATTGATATGTATTGATATTGGCATCAAACCGTCCAAGACACTGAGGCACTGCCACAATTAGGACATGAGGTGACATGACCCTGAATATGATGCAACTTCGACAACTGCCAGAGTCGGCATGTGTGTACTTGTTTGTTGACGAGGAGACATGAAAATTGCGTGAATGTGAATTGTTTTTTTTGCTTAGCATGCTTTCGAGAAAGTTTCAGCACAGCTTTAAAACATAGTTACATGGTTGAGATTCGCATGAAGAGGACCCATGTGCTATGGCAGATAGATTAAGCATATTTCAAAACTGGCAGAATGCCAGTGAGGGAGAAATTGTTCAAATGCCAACAGTATGACTCTATATGATAGTCTATTGTCAAATATGAGCAACCGACAAATTATTGTAATACTAAGTTAGTCGTGCTTCACCTTTGCCTTGCTGAGGGGCCTATACCGATACCCCTGTTTTACATGAGTCGCCTCAAAATCTGAGAACACAAGTCCTCACGACCGATAGGGGACGACCTTAATTTGTGCATGGCATGAAAATGAGGTAATTTTGACCGCTATTCATATGCATTGATTTATCATGCTTTATCATGATTTATATCACGGATTTATCATTGGTTTATTGATTTTTCAATATTTATTGAATTCATTGGCCACGTTTCTCTGTAGGCGCGTCCTGCTTAGGTTCGGCAACCTGATCTCCCAAGGCGATGAAATCGAGGGCAATGGCATTAGTAATGGCTACGTAGCTGGAGAATGAGAATATATTGGGGATATCAACAGGATAGGATCAACGGATAGGATCAACATGGATCAACAATTGCTGCAATGATTGACAAGTGGAAGAGAAGTGCCATGAAGTGCCTATTCGATCCTATTCGGATGCTGTAAGCCAAAGGGCATGTCATCACAAGATATCACAAGCATGAGCATGACTGAAATTTACGAAGTATATTGAAGTCTTCAGTCTTCTGAATTCTGTGCTCCAAAGCCTCTTTGGCACCTAGTGAGCTAATTCGAATGATGCTTCGCTTGAATTATTTTGAATGCCAAACAAGTTGTTTGTTGCTTGAGTGTCCTTGCCTGGTATGAATCTTGGGATATGATACTCATTGCATTTGATGTCGGACAATCCATGTGCAGTGCAGTCTTAGAGGATCCGCTCAATTGTAGCCATGTCATTTGTGCAGCTCTGGTTGTTGATGCCACTCTGCCTGCTCACCCTGATTGTGGAAGACAGTTCTGCCACAGATGTCCAGCCGCACTTCGGTATACCCTGGCAGCAGAGAAGAAGTTGTGAAGAGTTGCCTGGTTGGCAGGAGGCTCTGCTCCATCCAAGCTGTTTACATGTGGCGCGTAGTGCATTACGACTTGGGGGAGTATCCTGGCCTCAGGTGAAGCAGAAGGCTTTAGATGCTCAAAGAACACCAGAGACTCCGCTGTGTGCCGAGGCGGTCTTTGAGCATTTGGGCGGCAAGCAGACGACCCCGGATCGACTGCTGGCCGATGAAGGTAGCCTTTGCACTGCATATGCAGCATTGCTAACCAATCAGATGTTACAGCTCCGTTGGCACGAGATTCACGCTGAAAGAGAGACCCGCTGCTCTGATGCCATTGCTGGGCTTGAGGTTTACAGTTCCCGGCGGCATGAGGCAGCTCTGAGCCCAGAGCCTACCAGTGTTTTGCATCTTTCACGAAGACCTGCGGGTCTGGGCTCCAAGCGTTTCTTGGCATTAGCAGATGCGAGATTAATGAGTCCATGGAGACGAAAAGTGAAGCCTCGATGGCAGAAAGTCTGGGACTATGCGAAGAAAATGGCGGATGGTGAGCAATTTCCGCCAGTGTCAATTGCATGGAGGAAGGAGCTGCAGGAATGGACCTGGCGGGATGGTTGCCATCGCTACTTTGCTTCTCTCGTGAGCGGCCAGTTTCTGACGGTGTCTTACAAGGATCCCAACTGAAAGCAGGACTACATCAGGACTGGCAGCTGGTGGCCATCGGGCCGTGCGGCGAGTCCTGCAGAATGTCCGAAATAATGGGCATGGCATGGCATGGGAAGCATGGAAGGGATGCGAGCGGGTGAAGTTAAAGATAATCCAGTCTCACCTGATGTATCCTGATCCGTAAATTCATTCAAATAGATTCAAACAGGCTATCTCAGCATATCTCGGCTCCAATTTGGTTGTAAACTGGATGAATGAAATATTAATGAAATCGTGTAAGGTTTTCGCATAATGCATATTTGGTACTGGGCTTGATTGCCCCCAATGCTGTTCCACGATTGAATTTGCAATCCCTGCAACCCTTGTTTTTTAAATTTCTGAAGCCATATTGTTGAGCGGCAATCTGAATGTCACGGATAAAATGTGATTTGAAACAAACACACACACACACATGAATGCCCTATTGGATCATCCTATGCATGCATCTAAAACGGAGCCTGGATGTCCCAAAGTTTGGTACCATCAAACATCATCAAACTGAGGCACAAATTGAACCACCAACGGGTCAAAACTTTTGAGAAGAGTTTGGGCGCTCAAAAGCATTGCATTTTGTTTGGTGGTTGTTTCTGCATCGATTGTGCGGACAATATGCTGGAAATATGCTTTGCTTAATTTTCAGAAAGCGGCTATTTCCCAGTCATCGGCTCTCATTCCTAGCAAGGTTACATGCAGAAGTCATGCGACCCAAAGTGATGCCTTCAACTTCGAAAATCAACCTCAATGCATACTCATATAAATAGATATAAATAGCATATCTAGTGTCTTAATTCTACTTACGTAGTTTATCTTTGTTTCTTGAGGGAAGATAACTTTTCTTTAGTAAAGACAGTAAAGAGCTGGTTCTGCCAGGCGTGGTGCAGTCCTGGCAGATCAGCCGATGGCGAAGATGACTTGCGTTGGATGAAGATCACTGCATGTGCTGCAGGAAAATCCTCTGGAAACTAAGATCTGAACGTGTGGCTTAGAATTGGGGCAGTTGCGGAAGAAACTGTAGCTTTCGTATGCTTTCACTGCAGCTGTCCACGAAGTATAACCCAAGATTTAACATGTCCAATGGCTTTCATGCTGTCAAAGTGTTCTTACAGAATGTGTCGATTTGTCAAAAATTGTCAAAGGAATCTCCAAGTAAACGGATCCGAAATCATTGCAATTGTGCCTACACCGTCCTAGTTGTACATTTTTGTATGAGTTTTTTTGCTGCCTTTGAATCCCCCCGGATGCAGGAGGGAGACCTTGCGGATGTGGCTTTGCCAGGTGCTAGACCCGAGATCAATGACAGCTTCCAAGAGAGGTTGCGTCCACATTTCACAATGGATCACAATGCCGTCTTCATCCATCTTTACTTCTGTTTCTTTTTCGTTGACATATTTTGACATGCTTGCCGGATCGAATAGACCGAGGACAGAAGTTGTCGCACAGTGGCAAAGACATGACAGAAGTCAAGGCCTGGATTCGCCTGGATCACATTGAGACCTGGGGCGACGTGTTCCCTGCCGTTGAAATCAACTCATTGTTCCCTGGATATCCCTGGATAGGTTGCGATCGTATGCAATCGTGATCTCTGGTAGTTGGATGTAGTTGGTGTGTCCAACAGCAACACACTATCGCAGGGAATCAGCAGCCGTCCAGCAGGAGTTGATGCTGCACCTTGGGATGTCACCGGGAGTGCCGAGGGGCAAGGTTAGATTGTGGCTGGACAGAAAGAAACAGTTGACCCAGGGACCCAGGGACAATTTCAATGGACGAAATGTGTAGAAATGTGTTCTGTTCATGAGAATCATCCTGTTTCGTAGCATCAGGCATCTGCAGCATCAGCCTTCTCCTGTCATTTCCAACTGGAACAATCAGTATATTGATGTACTTCGCGAAGGGCTTCGCAAACGGCGATGCCCCTTCCAAACCCATACCAAAATTGAATTTGCCTGTTTGGATTGTTGGGACATATTTGGACTCTGGACAACAGGAGTTCTCAATTGTGTTAAGAAAATAAAACAACCGATACACGCAACGAAAACTTACGGACAAAAAGAGGGGCAAAGTTTTGTCTGCAATCTTGATGGACTTCCATTGCAGTTGGTGTGTTGTTGTTTACAGCATATAGCGCTTAATTCTGAGACGGGCTCACCCTTCTTTGGCCGGGTTCGGCGGATTCTTTGCACACTTTGGGGTTTGCACTGCCCCAATCCATCTTCGGTGCTGCTCCGGTTGCTGAGGCAAAAGTTGAGCGGCCGGTATGCAGCAGATTAGTACGGGTGAAAAAATGGGAACTCCAAAATGCACCCGGATTGCCAACAGACCATATTTTCTGATTTGGCACTTTAACATGTTTCACAGAGCAGCCCAGAGCAATGGTGCCTTTCAGTTGACATCTGTCTAAACGCACCAGTGGAAGGCCAGCTCATTGCCACAGCGTGGTCCAAACATGAAACGTTGCGACACGAAAAAGAAAGCCAATATCCGACGCGGCAGCACAAAAATGAAGAAGGATGCAGACAAAATTGATCAAAGTTGTGACCCTGAGAAGTCCTTCCGAGTGAGCAACATATCCTTTCCAACACGAGGGACAGTCAGGACATATCGTTGACTGCTGAGTTGGATTAACAGAAGCTGCGTTGGATTTTTTCATCAACTGGTTCAAGGTGTCAGGAAATTCAGGCCTTTTCCTGTCGGCTTCGCGGCTGGTGCACCACAGTGTGCTGGGCTAAGACGTCCACAGTGCCTTCCTCCGTGTTGAGGGACTGCATAGTACAGTATCCGACTTTGTAGGGCTCTATGCAACTATTTCATGGTCGTCATTTAAAATTTTTGCGTGCCTGCTGGTAATACAAAATAACTCAAGCTGGCGTCTGGCATCTCTTTCTTTGTCTTTCCGTGCTTTTCCCACGGTCTTTCTTTGCCAACGGAATTTGCAGGTGCTGCTGGCTGGGTTTTGCCGCTGACGGGACATCCGAGCAGCAGAGCAGCATGGCTGGCGCCTCAGGTTGCCCGAAGATGATGCCTTTTGGACGATGTTTCGTGATATTTTTGGTCAATCCATGCCTTCACAAAGGACTCTTTTCAGCAGTATGTGGGTGAGTTCCGAGATTTGGCCAAGAGGCCAAGGTCCTTCCTGACACAGGTTCCAGAGCTGGTGGGTGGCAGGACCTTATTTCATCAATATCGCAAAGCTCAAAATGCCAGGCAACTCACAGTTTCTAGATCGCTAGGACATGCTAGAACTATTTACTCTACTCTTTTGTTTCTTCGGTGCAGATCGAAAGAACTTCTGTGTCTGTTACTGTCTGTTTCCCTGGAAATCACAGAACTTTGGAACCCAGATGGAACCCAGTAACTGTCAGTATACTGTCAGTAACTGTCAGCTTTCTGAAGGTGCTGAGTTTGGGCTGCATCGTCTTCTCTGCGCTGATGCTTTGGAAGGGACTGATGGTGGTCACCAAGAGTGAAAGCCCAGTGGCTGGGAGCCCGGGCTGTTACTGAGAACTGGCAGTGCAGTTCTAGTATTATATACAAGTTCTAGAGTCTTTAACATTGTTAGATAGTCTTAGAATGTCTTAGAGAATATGAATCAAGATATCAAGTTGGTTTGCGAAGCCTAGACTCCTAGACATTGGGTGATTTTGCAATGCTTGTGCAGTGTTTGCAATAAGGGATCGATAGGCTCTTAGTCAGCCAGATGAGTCAAAAACTGTAGGCCTTCATACATGGCAGACGTATGATATGGCTGAATGAAGAAGTGTACATGTGCAGTAGTCAAAACCATTCAAAACCTATATATCTATGCACCTTGTTTTTTTTGCGCAAGAAACCATGGTGTACCGTGAGGATCCATGAGGCAGTTGAATTTTCATGGCTGCTTTTTTGTAACTCATGAAATCAGTGGACCAGGTTGTTGTGCTCAGTGGTAGCATGGAACCAGGGCTACAGAGAGGAGATATTTTGCTTCTCGGTTGCACTGCTTGTGCTTGCTACGTTGCCATATGTTGCCATGGTACCTCCACTGCTTGGGTCAAGGATGGTCAAGGGAATTCATTTTGACAGAGACACAGCCTCACGATTTTCGATTTGAATCAATTTGCGTCAAACTGTAACTTGGAAGGATTTGGAGTCTGCAAGTTCCTGGTTTTGTCCACCACCAGAGTCGAATGCGTTTGCACGCCAGGTTTCTTACTCTCTTTTCAGAGCCGCAATCATCTCAGTCGCAACTGGTTTTCTCCAGCAAACTTTTGCAAAGTGTCCTTCTGCACTTTCACGAGACGGACCTGTTTGCCTTTTTGGCTTGTGGGAAACACTGGATATCATTCTGATACACGTAGATTCAGGTTCAAACCGGGTGATATCGTTGTTTTCCAGATCGAGGGCAGAGCGCAGCTGGCGAGTTGCAGAGTACCGCAAGCTGATCGCTTCTTCTTCAGCATGGCCGTTATATTCTGGAACATTCTGGAACTGTCTCAAACTCCCTTTTAAATCCTGGTATTGTTTGCCATGGGCCGACGGGAATCATTGACACTGTTTCTTTGTTCGTTTGCAGCACTGCCAGGACATCCCGATCGTTCATAGAATGATGAACGTACATGAAAAGGCAGTCCACAGCTCAGATTGTTGGGTGCCAGGTGCTTGCTGTACTTTTTTAAACACAGATTTTTGTTCTGATTGTTTCCCCATGAATCTGGAGAAGTTCAACAGTCAGGATGGAAAGCTTGCTATGCTCACAAAAGGTGACAACAATCAGGCTGGAGCTGGGACAGCTCTGCACATCGGATGAAACTAGACAGATTGTTCCGAATGCCTTGCTGTCTTTGAACGAGAGGACTTCCACGCTTCTCAATTTTTCAACCAGCCCAGCCCTTGTGCCTTGCAGGTAGATGACAGAGGTCTATACGCTGCAAGGCAGCTATTCCTCAGCAAGAAAGAGATAATGGGTCGGGTCGCAACCTCATCTACCCCAGCTGTGAGGAAAAGAGGGCCGGCCTTGAAGCCTATGGATTTGCAAAACCAAGGCACAGGCCTATTTGCCTTATGTCGGGATGGTCACCATCTGGTGGGATGCTCAGAAACTCCAATGGAACTATATTATATAATATTTTATACGTCTAATTAATATACCTTTGAAAAGGTGCATCACACTCGTTTTGCACTGTTTGCGAATATGTCTACAAGAGTACTGAGCACTTCTGCAGCACTCTAGGCGTGTCGTTTGAATCGCCAGGTTGAATGACTATCCGTGGCTGAAGTATGTGCTCATTGGTTCTATGGGCTTTTTCGTTTCTGGGCCGCATGACGTGGGCGGGTCATTCAGAGCTGTTCAGCTTGAAGTATTCAAGGGAAGTGGGAAATCTATGGAAATCTAGGTTGAAAAGACAGATTTTGGGTGAAGGAGGTCCTGTGATGGCCTGTACAAAACGTGCTTGATTCGCAATCCAAGGTGATCATTGGAAGAGAATAACCTCGTGCAGATGGGTTGACTTTGACGATCAGAGGTGGCGGCAAAAAGGCAGCGTTGCAGTTGTTCATCCTAGAATCTACAGACAGGGGTTTTTAACTCGGAGACATGGTTTATCAAAGACTTCATCATGGGCAACCTGCAGCGTAGCTGACACTGGAGCGATTCAACAGAGATCAATGGCCAACAGCTGTCAAAAGGGATGGAATGGATCAACTGGAAATCACAAGGTCACACAAGACCTAACAACGAAAAGCACCCA
>Ga0126342_10010051_pt1 | contig 16934 bp, 17 predicted proteins | sample Cyp1metagenome_FD_92528 | JGI IMG/M metagenome (GOLD analysis project Ga0126342, IMG submission 92528) | Coral microbial communities from Lord Howe Island, Old Settlement Bay, Australia - Cyphastrea 1 metagenome | ecosystem: Host-associated > Invertebrates > Cnidaria > Coral ... | reverse complement strand
GGCATGTTTTATGTACATAGGCGTAATTCGAGTAGCAGAAGAATCTAATTCAAAGTTCCCACTCTCGTGCCTATGGTTCGAAGATGCCATAGGCATGGGGGGCGCGAAGGGGAACGAGATAACGCAGTAGTCACACATGCTGAGCATGTGCACATTCTTGCATGGGACGCCACTTTGGCTCAAGACCCACTGCGAGGCCAAGATAACGCGCTCCGCTGCTGCATGGTTTGACAGCTCTGACTATCAGCACATAGGGAACTACAACCGAAAGATATCCAGAACAAGGATCAATTTGTTCACATATATAGTATACAATAGTATACATATGTATATACATTATTATAGAGGCGACAAGGGAAATTGGACGGCTCAGCACATGTTCCACATCTTGCTGGTTTTCAACTGAATCAACCGAGGGTAGAGATGACCTCCCCAATGGGCAAAGCTCGGCTTCATTTTGATTGATGCAGTAGACCCAATCATGAAGCAGATACAGCAGATACCTACTTTTCGCATCTTTTCGCATTTGAGATTTTACGATTTTGACGACTTGCGGTGGGTTTAGCACTTTTTTTAAAATGTTTGTTTTGTTGGATCAAGTTGGATCCCCGCATTTTCACATGACCTCGATCACCTCCGGATGACTTGGGATGATTTTTGGGAATGGCTCAAGCGAAATGATCGTGGTCAGATGAACCCAGAATCTCAGTTTTCGAGCTGTACCATAGCATGCATAACATGCATAGCATGCGCCATGTGTCACTGAGAAACGCATTCCCGATTTTTCGGGTGCTGCTCCTCTCGCTATTGGCACCAGCCAGTGGCCTGCGAACTGTTGCAGATGAAGCTCCTGGTGAGCGTCCTGAAGGCGCCTCTGTGGGGATGTCCAAAGCTGGTTTCACGTGGTTTAATCAGTTTGTCATAATCATGTTTTAATCTGTTTTAATATGATTTAAATTTTAGTCAAGTTTAGTCAAATTCAATATTGAATGCTGTCATCATACTTGCAGGATATCATAGGCAAGTGTGACATGACATGTTAAATGTTATATTTAGTAATCACTAGCTCGTGGACTTCTCCATGTATAGCCAGCAATTAGCCACTTTTTATACACTGATGGTTTCCAATGGGGTCTTGCCCAGCCTCAGGATCAACGGTGGCCTGGTATCATCAGATTCCCCATCGACGCCTGATGCTAGTGGTCTATCCTGCCATGGCCGTTGCAGCAGTTCTGCTTCTGGTGCTCGTCGTCATTGCACTGCGGAGCTCACGTGAAGAGACCTTGCCGAACAAGACGCGACGACAGTCTCTGAAGGACCGTGTTGACATCCAAGCTGAAGTTGAGGTTCTAGACCCTCCATCATCCTCCATCACAAGTCCGAGTTTCCTTTTCAGACAATGGGATACAAGACGATGCAAAGGTCCCCCGGTGGATGTTAAACTCCCAACTTGAAAGCCGGTGACCTTACCACCATATGTGTCCGCGAGGTGAACCGATTGATGGTGCGGCTGGGCGCATCAGGAGCGGTTGAAGTGCTCCACCCTGAGACCACGTTGGTTGAAGACTTCCGGCAAGTGCGGGGCCCAGATGAAAAAGGGATGAGAGGAATGACAGTTCCAACGATTTCCAACGTGTTTGCTATTACCATCATTTACCTGCTCATATCATCATTTTAAATCATATTGATCATCGCGTATCCGCCTACCAAACTTCACAACTCTACAACTCCAGGCCTTCACATGGACTCGACTGGGTGTCTTTTGGGTCGCGATTCTGCTGTCCTTTGCCTTGGCCGTCTTTGGAGACTTGGTGCCGTTGGAGTCATGGGGCCCACCAGGAGGTTCAGAATTCTTTCGGAAACACCCCACCCCAAATTACCTTAGTTTTGTTTCGGAATTCGAACTCACGATGCTGACTTTGAATTCATATGAATTAATGTATATAAATGATATTAAATGATTATAAATGTATATAATATGTATATCAGCAACCCTTCATGCGTGGGAAGCTCCAGAAAGTGCACCCCTTCCCCTTGCGCAAAAGTCGGGTCTTGATCCCTCAGATTCCCCCAAGATGAGCCACTTTAAGCCAAGGAGACAGTAAACTGTTTATGATGAAGCATTCAGTGGGGAACATTGCGTCCATGGAAGCCTGTGAAGCAGCTTGTCATGCAGACCCTACAGCGTTTCTTGGCAAGCAACAGTTGTATATAAGTTATGATAGTTATGTCAATATTCATACTTAATACTTACAGTACATAGTTAGTTGATTTGTCCGGGCTGGGTGGGGATAGCTCCAACTGTATGTTGTTCTTTCAAAGTCCAATATACAGAAAGCAGAAGTCTGGCAACGGCAGGCAGTGTGGCCTCAACGACATCAAATTTGAAAAGGTGGAAAAGAAGTCCTGCGAGCTTTCTGGGACCTGTCGCTTGGGCTTTGAGTTTCAGACATCATTCGACAGGAAGGTTTACAAATGACGCGTGACTCCCTGCCAAATGCTGGAAAGGTATGGAAAGATATTGATATATTTGATATGATCAGATAGAGTACTTGGGCTGTTTCAACTTTTGGGATCCATGGATGCCATGGATGCCATGGATCTCCACATCTTTCCTTCGGCAAGGCAAAGAAGATGTGCCGTCACCCACAGTTGAATTTGTCGCGACCCCAGCTTGAGGGTTTGCCACGACGTATTGAAGACCAGTGTCTAAATTTGCGGGAAATTGGAAATCAACTTCTGGGTTTTGGATAATTTTCATTTGTTGTGTGCGATGACTGTATCAAAGCAATATCATTGAGAGGTTTTGCGGGCTGCTTGTTTGTTCTCAAACTCATCAATTCATTCATGCTTGCTCATAGTTTGGCTAACATGATTGTTAGATATTGTTAGAGTATTGCTCGTGGTTTGGAAATTGAGGTCAAGTGCACTTTCAATGTGGCCCCAGAGGCGGCAGTGGCAGCTGGGAGAGGAGACGGAACTATCAGAGAGAAAGGAACCCCAAGATGAAAAAGTGGGAAGCCAATTTCATTTCTATTCTGCATCGCCAGAATAGGTGCGGTCTTCTTTGGTTCGTGTGGTGATAACCTTGCAAGGATCCTGACTATCGGGGTGAAAGAAAGTGCATACACTCAGCTTATCGTACATTCTCTTGATGCTTGACTCCCAAACTTCCCAAGCTGTTGATGGTTTCGCTGGTTCATGGAGATTTCAAGCATCCGCAGTGTCAAATTGCGTAGAAATCCATGATACAACGGCAACAACGCATGACATTCAACAGATTTCAACAGCCATCGTCCCGGAGATTCCATTGCAGATGGTTCATTCCTCAGGCGTGGAAAGTGGACTTGGTTCTCGTCTCAGCCATCGTGGGGATTTACCTCATCGTGGAAGGACTCCCCGCAGAACTCATTTTGTTTGGCCTGAACTGCATCTATGGCATTCTGGGCATCATTTCCGTGAAGCAGGTGCCCTGGGGTTGCTGCAATTTCCTGCAAAGCATTGAAGTTTTGAAGTAGACTCAGTACTGTAGCTGGATAAACCTGGTTATGGTTGATACAGTATGTTTGGAGAGTAATAGTGATATTTTGATGAACTCGTTTACCCCCGTACATCCAGATTTAATGATGAGTAAAACATATTAAAACCATGGACCATGTCAAACCATCATATTCTTGGTAGGTATCACACTAAAATGATGCTTAGCCGTAGTTTAAACCATGTCAAAGCCCGGTAGATCCCCATGAAACCGCCGTCCGGCGGTTGCAGGTTTGGGGCGGCTTGGCCAGCGGAAGCGTTGTGGGCCTGGCCTTGCTCTTTCCCATCGCAGCGGCCATTGAGGAGACAGGCGCAGTGCGAACCATGGGGAAAACCGTGGAAAAACCCGGGAAAACAATGAAAAACCATGGGAAAACAATGGAGATATAGATGGGAATTGTCATGGAATTGTTCAATCGGAAGTTGGATGGGAGTTTAGCAGCATGAGTACAAGACAAAACAATTATGATGACCGGGAATTATTCTATGTATTTCTATGTTATTCCTCAAAAGCTATGTATATCACCATCTGGATTCAGGGATCGCAACCAGCCTAGCCTGTAGAAGCTCCATCAGCTGCCTCAGCCATCAGTTCTTTCAGGTGTATTGGATGTTGCAATTGGAGTTATGCTGGGGAATCCTCAGTCGTTTATTGTGGACACTTGGAGAATTGGTGATTGGTGTTACAGAGTCACGAACATGTTTCTGTGGGGTATGCTGTTGCATGTTGTGGCACAGGCGGTGTCCTCTTTTTCATGCACATTTGAAACGTGCATCCAAGGCGTTCTTCCGCATGTTGATCCCTGTGGCCCTTTTGTCGGTCCATTGCTCAATGCAAATCCGGGGGTGATAACGAAGTGATGACAGTGGGAGAAGCAGCTGAAAAGGAGAAACTATAGGGAAGTGTTTCTGCCCGGGAGTTCGAACCAGTTCAGCTCTTTGGGATTTCGTCGGATGTGTTAGGGCCAGGGATTGTATTTCGGACAATACATGGGCGTTTTTTAGGAGAACATCAATCCCGCCTTGTAAGGCCTTCCTTAGCAACACCGCCATCGTGACCATGATGATTCCCGTGATCGTGTCGTGGTCGCGCACGCTGGGGGAGCATCCTGGAAAGCTGTTGATGCCCTTGTCCTTTGCCGCAGCCTGGCAGTCCGCCTGGCAGTCCGGTGAATCCTGGTGACCTGAGTGATGGCTGGTTGATGGTTGATGGGGTCCAGTTGTTGGTCAAGTGGGGTTTAGTGTTGGTGAAGCAGCAGCTTTTTGTTCATGGAAGATCATTAAACCAGATTCCAGATTATTATTAAACCATATTAAACCATATTAAACCCAAAGCAATAACGGCACCTTGCCGAGATAGCCGGTCTTTGTGTCTCAATGTTCAGAAGATCACCACTGTGTCCAGTCACAACATGACACACGCCACGCAGATGTATCGCAGATGTTTAAATAATTTTAAATATCTCAGCTCTGCAGGGTTGAGACAACGAATTTTGCCATATTTTGCCCGCATCCAGGCCCAACTTGGAGGATCTTGTACACTGATTGGTTCTTCCCATTGTTTGGTGGCGCGTGAGAGTGTGGACAAGACACTGTACGAGATGAGTTTCTTTGACCTTTCTTACAGTGGCACCATCCTTTGTTTAAGCACTTTTGTGCTGATGGCGTTGTCTCTGCCCTTCCTAGCATCATCAGCGGCTGCTGCGGAAACTGTGCTGGAAGACGACGTCAACCAGGAAAATCTCTATTTGGTGAAATTCACTCTGCGCCGGGGCAGCAGCTATGTAGGCCTCACTTTTGAACTGGCCTCCATCCAGCTGAAGCGATTGCCCGGGGTTCGGGAGCTGGTGCGAAATCCGGCAGCTGGAGATGTTCTGAAGGAAGATGAAGAGCTGAAGTTTCTGGTGGATGAAACTGGTGTGACATCCCTTCGACAAATCAAAGGCCTGTGCATTTCCAGTGAGGACCAGAGGGGCGTGAGATTTTTGCATTTTGTGCATTTTGTGAGTTGTAGGGATGATTCACAAGGTCTTATGGAGCCAACGGAGTCATGATGAGTCATGGGTTGTTTGTCACAAGGGCAGAATCTCCACGTTTGTGTGACAGATGTTTAAAGGTTAGGTCCCGATTAGGTGCCTGAATTGCCAAATTTTGTGCTACGAGCCCGAGACCTCAGGATGCTCTGTGGGCCCTTGGCATGGAGCGTGAGCGTCGTCATTTGTATGAAGCCTGTCAGCATCGTGAGAGGTCATCAGGCCGAAATATACAAACATGTAGGCAGGAAGACACTGTATAAATGGCTTGATCGCAGAATACATTTCAAGGATATGCGTATGATATGCAGAATGTATTCTACCAATAAAAGGCTGAAATTTGAATGTGTTTGCGGACATACTACCCTCGTATAAACCTAATCCATGGGGGATCCTCCATTCCATTTGAGATGATTCACCTCTAGTTGGGGGTGCAGTTCCAAGTTATAAGATGTTTATAAGATTTTATAAGTTGATATACAAACCATCGTTGGGGGTCATTACCATACTTAACTACCAAGTATTGGTTGAATCTGGGGCTGTTCATTGCCCCTGCTGATCAGGAAGTCAGCCTGTCGCCGTCCAGTGAACTTCTCGAGGAGCCTTTGGACTTTGATGTATCTTGGCAACGATTGTCACAGTCAAATCTGGGACTCTCAGAAAGCCACTGGTTTTCTTTGTGCCGAAATGGGGCATGTTTTGGGACTTGGGATATTACAGATGATCCAAATATTTAAGGAATCAGACGTTGGGAGCATCGTTGATTGCTGGTGCAGACGACCGCAGGGAGGCAGAACATCGCTACTAGCCAGAAACATCCGAACACCACAATAACAACAAACAATTACGACGGCAAAAAAACAAAACCAACCAAATCCTGCAGCCAATTCCATCTCCATCCAATTCCTGCAAGGTCATGCGGCAAGTCTTTGGGGCGTGCCCAATTGCCATTCGGGGCAAGGACTGATCACACTGATCTAAAACAGACACGATCAGACTCGCAACTTTTGTTCTCCTAGAAACCCGCTGACAAGAAATTGATTAAATTGATCAAGATGTCAAGAATATTTCGTTTGAACACTTCAACATCTTCAACCTCCCCTTTTCTCGGTCAGATCCAGGAGTCCGACATCCCGGTGGCTGGAGACATCGTCCTCCTGGAAGCGGATGAACGCTACGTGGGCACCGCCATGTGGCAAGAGGCAACGGAGAACTGGAGATCCAAGTGGTAGATGATCATAGGACTTGCACTTCGATCTAGCTATAGTTATTCAGAGATTATGATGACACATTGTAAGCCATTAATTCATTAAGTATAGAACCGGTGTAAACCAGACAGTGTCGAATGGGATAGAACGGGATTATTATATCGACAAAAAGGGCATTGCCGACATGCTGAGCCAACTTCACATCACTTCGAGGCAAGTCTTGGATCCTTAGTTGATCCTCGTGAATCAAACTGTGAATTTGAAGAAGTACAGTAGCTGGTGGATTCAAGTATACCATTACCATACCATTATTTGCCTTTAAGCCTTTAACTATAACATATTATAACATACTATCACATACTATAGCTTTTAATTGTTGTTAATTCTTGACTTTAGTTCAATGGATGGATCCCATTGAGATCATTAAGCGATCTCTAACTGGGACAATTACTCTGATTTGACCAGTTTTTGAGGTGGCTAACCACCAACCAGCTTTCCTTTCGCACTGCAGGAGTTCTCCATTACTCGTATTGTTCCTAATTCCAGCCCGCAGCGCGTGGGTGGAGTGCATGATAAACTGAGCGGCTTGGATGAAGTGATGGGATGGTTCGATAGATGGTTGGCGTTGATGGGGGTTGCTGCTGGTTGCTGATTCACCCTTTGTTTTTATACCCAAACCTGGTGAGAACGAACAAGATCAGGTGCACCTTGCTGATTTGACTGGGTTCCATTTTTGGAGATTTGAACCACAGACTCATTGAACACTGCTTGAATATTCAGTGATATTCAGCGATAAATTAGTGGGACAGTTCGGGGTTGAATTGAGGTGTGATTCCACTACATTTTTTGAGCGCCTTTTGTTTTGACCCTTGAACTACACAACTACACCCACCTATACAATCGGGGAGCTGCGGTGTGATCCATGGCCAGCCAGAGGATGTGTGCTGGTTTGCCTTGGTATGGCCACCTTGATCGCGCTGGTAACACTGGAAGTTGTCGATCTGTCTGCTGGGGCTGGGATTTTTGTATCTTGCCAGCAGGCTGCCAGCGTTGCAATGTCAGGTTGACTTCATCAGAAGCCCCCAATGAAGCATCTGCAAAAGACAGTGATTTTCTGTTTTTTCTACTGGCCCTGCCCATACTGTACTTTCATTGTAATAGTTTTGAAAGGTAGGAAGGCGCAGTAATGGCTTTGTTGGAATAGGAGCAATCCGAAGTCCGAACTAGGTACTGTTGTTGGTGCTGAGCAATGCCTACAGCATGTCAAGTGTTGCTCGTCATGCAATACCGCCGGAGGCTGTGACATCATTCCAAGACCGATCGCGGGATCAATGCCGTGAAAGTTGATTAGATGATCAGAGATGATTAGATTTGACATGATGATTCACAAGGTGATTCACTAGACGGCTAGACAATTCACTGCATTATTCATGAGATAATTCAGATGATTCCAATTGATTCCACAGATGATGATGTATGATGTATATTGATGTATGATGTATGGAACTGTGGGATTCCTGGCATCGGCGCCATTCTGATCCACCAAGCATACCAAGGTTTATAGGAACATCAAGGGCCCAGTTCTTTTGACCATCGCAGGTGCAGAGTTTCTGGAAGGGATTTGTTCGTCAGTGGAGGATTAAAACGCTAAGATGTTGGATTTTTGGGGACCAGAACCAGCTTTGGAGCTTGGGCCTCTAGCCTGATGCAGGTGCCAGCGGTTTGTCTGCCGCCTTGCAGGGGACTGGCATTGCTATGCCGCCTGACTTTGATCACAGGGATGATGCTGGATGAGACGCGCTAGAGCCGCTAGGGATAGGCGCAACATACCAAAACACCGCCAAGATTTACTAAATGTTGTTTTTTGCAGGTTTTTTTTTGCAGATGTGTGGTGTTGTTGATGTTGGTTGAAGAACAATGAAACAACAGGCATGGGAGAGTCTGATCCCAACAGCTGGGCCACGCTCAGGTTTGCGGCCAAAGAGCTGACGAAGTGTGCCATGCCCTATGGCCCCATCGGGATTCGGGCGGCGGTGTATTTTCTCTGCGCCTTCCTGACAATGTTCATGAACAACTCTGCCACAGTTGTAGCTGAGCCGCAGGGGGAAAATGGGGTTGATATTGACGATATTGGGTGTGACTTCCTCAGGGGTTGGGATGAAAGCGAGTGCTGAACCTTAGGTCCTTAAGCATCCTTAAGTTCTGTCTTTCAATTCCAAGCCTTTTTCATCCGTTTTTTTGAACCTCGGGCCATCAAGGATCCTGAAGGTATCAAGGCATATCAAGGCCTTTGGTTGCTGCCTCCACATGCTCCACTTTCCCTGGTGGCCCCGAGGCCATCATCGGCCCCATGTTAGCCACCATTGCTCGTAGCACCTGTGCACCCACGGATATCACCTGTCAGCAGAAGAGCATCAAAGCCCTGGCGCATGTCATGACCTTTGCGGCTGGAACCTGTTTGACGTCGCCCTTGGGATATCAGACCAACTTGATGGTGCCTTGCCGCCTTGCCAAACAAGAGCAGCAATAAGGAAAATCACGGAAAATAGGTACTGTAATTATGGACAAATGATAAGCAATGGTCGTGCTGCCGTAAAGAATGAGAAACGTGAAAGGTAGTTCAGTAACCGCATTCCATACCATCCTGGACCAGTTTTTTTGACTGTGATCTCTCCATGATCTCTCCTTGGGGAACGGGTTTGAATGGCATGGGCATGGGTTTCAGGTGTCCCCAACGCGACCAATGAATTCTCGGGCGGATGGAACATGTCCTGGCACCGGAGATATGATCAGTTTCATGCAATTGACAGTGGTCAGACTTTATTATATATCATTATATTATATTATATTATATTAATATTATATTATATTATATTATATTATATTATATTATATTATATATATATATATATCTTTATTTTGAACCAACACTTCAACAACAGTTGCAGCAGTGAGTGCACTATTACCTGTTTTAGAGGATGTTTTAGATAGTTGCCCAGTGAGCCAGCTATGCAAGGTGATGAAAGATGGTGGCTACACATTTGCTGACTTTGCCAAGTATGGTGGGCTCGTTCAGGCACGGAGAAGGAAAGCCATGGGAGTCATCAGATATTCCGTCAAATGTGTTTTTTTTTTTTCAGATGTTTTTCCACGGCTGATCTTGCAAACTTGTTGGTTTGTAGATCTTTCAGTCGGCACGGCGGTAATTCCCTGCTTGCGTTGTTGCTGGTCCTGGCACCAGGTCTTCCATTTGATTTGTTGCGTCCTGGTGGTATCATTGCTGGTGGATATGTTCGACCTTTGAAATCCCTCGACCACCCTCGACCTGAGCAAAGAGATGGCAGATTTTCTGGAAAGAGTCGGATCTGATTGCCCACCCCAATCTCAACCCGTTTTGGTACAAGGATTACAAGTATCAAGTAGGGGATACTGTCAGACTAACGTTTAGAAGTTTAGAGGGATATAGAATGATGTATAGTTCAAGTTCTAAGTCCTAGATGTCCAAAGACTTCTCGAACTTGGCCACTACTTTTTGTCGTTCCTGCCACGTTTAGGGAACATGCCATGTACCTTGAACTTGGCACATTGGTCAACCTTTGATTCTCCGCAGCTGTGATGGCAAGAGCAACTGAATCGACTACACGCAGCTGAGCCGTTTGGGCTGTTGGATTTCTTTTGTTTTGTGGAGCGAAGATGGCTCCATCAGGATCGGAGAGGGTGGACTTCGATTGATTCTATTGCCATCTATTGCCCATGTCGATGGTTTTCTGCACGATCACAATCGATGACCAACCATATAATATTATATTGTAATAATATAATATAATATAATATAATAGACATATCTTCAGATAAGAAAACAAGAAACAACACATCATATGATATCTTATATGTACATAGCCAATGTATGTTGTTGTAGTACTGCTAGTTGTCTATTGTATCATATCCATTGTTCGTTGGTTGTTTCATGTCGCTTCCCACATTGTTCACAGTGACGTTTTTCCCGCTTCAGCCGTGGCAGGACAACGCTGTGAGCCGGTGGAATACAATGTGCGCGCCGGGAGGCTCAGTGTTGCATAGTGTATCATAGTGAAAAAGTGCCTGAGCGGTGCATTGTTGTAGAATGTTGTAGATGTGCTATTGCCATTATTGCCCCCATATAGCCCCGGAATCAACAGGTGTGTGTTGATTGTGTTGTCATCCATAGGGGTCAATTTGGATGTGAAGATCCGCCCAGGACCTCATCATTTATGCCTTGGGCATCGGATCTCGTGATTTGCGCTATGTCTACGTGCCCGATCTGAGACAGATGTGGTCGACGTGGATGTTTGTGGTACCCATGATTTCTCCATACCCATAGGATCCATGTATGGTATATATGCTAACATTGGGGGTATATTGATGGTAAATGTTACCATATATAGCATACATGGATCCTATGGGATATGCGACCATTGGCCGTTTTTGCGGAATGATTTTACATGACATCTGAAGGATGCGTTGGCAACTCGCTTCATGGACGTTGAAATCGAGTTGTTTTTTTTGTCGGCGCGAAAACCATGTTTGCAAGCACATCAATCACCAACCACTCAGGAGAAGGATCCCAACTTCGCTGCTTTCCCCACGTTTCCCGTGGACCTTTGGTTGCAATGTATGTCATTTGATGTAATTTGTAAGTATTTGCATTTATGCTTGTTGAATGGCCAAGAAAGCCGGGTGAAAAAGTGGAAGTTAGCCTTTCGTCAGGTTCAACAAACTAGCAACCCCAAAAGAAATTGCCACTGAGGCCCTCTATTACAAGGGCACCTCTTTTGATGTGCTGCTGTTCCCGTCGCCCATTTTGGTGCCTCGGCTCATTGCCTGTGGATCATGGAAATTGATTTTCTGTGTTTGCAGTCGTGTTGGCGGTAAGTCTGTAGACACCTCTATTAATCCTGTGCACATGTACCATTTGCTATTGGAATCATTTAGAATTCAAGAACCTAAAGCATTTGTCCTGAAGGATTCCAAAACATATCCAAGTGTGCTATTTCATGCTATTTCCCAGCACTAGATTCACTAGATCATTGTTGATCAACTTTACCTCTTGTCCATTGCCTGGTCAGGACGCCTTTCCAGTGCCGGAGGTGTCCGGGGTCAAGGTCTGGCTGGACGCAGGCATCACCATCGAACGCTTTGCAGAGCTGCCCAGCACCGGAGGACGCGGCCTGGCGGAAGCGGTCTGGGGTGGACACAGACACAGGGGGTCCTGGGCTGGAAGATATCGTTAAAACCTGTGAAAAATATGTAAGATCCGAATTCATTGATGTCCAATTATTGTTTTTTTGGGGGGCATTGCGGTTTCATATCGTTTTTTTGATATCCAACATATTTGTAGGTGAAGACAAAAACTGCTGGATGGGTCACGGAAGGTAGCATGGGGGGATGAATATCTCTATGCTGTTTTGGGATGACGTTACCAGGATTAGGATGTTCTCCTGAAGCTAAAATAATAGCAACTAGATTCAGATGGAAAGGCAATGCCTGCAAGGCACAAAATGTCCTCCCAATTTTGATATTGGACGATTTTGGAAGGGGAACGAAAACGGGACGCACAGGATCCCCCAGTTTGGGACTCACCGATATCGTATGTGGCTATGAGTCAAAACCAAACACCAAGATGGGTTGCTTTTCACATCCCCAATCCATGCCTTAGCCGTCCTTAGCCATGATCTCTGCAACCCCAGGTTTCACCTTGGAAGGTGGTGTTGCTTCGCTTCAGCCAAAGGGCAAAGGTGCTTTGATGGAAAAGCCACCTGGCCATACCTGGCCTGCTGGGGGACATTTGAACGATGGTGTGAGGGTTGGACATAGTTGTTTGCTTCAGAAATTTGATCAAATTTGAATGATTGAATATGACTGGACATGGCTGGACAATCTTGGACACCAAACATGGCCAAATATGTGGTTACATTCTTTAAATACATGTGACTTATTTGACCCGATACTGTCAGCAATAATATATGGGTTTGATTGTTCTTGCGGTCTCCTTTTTGTTCACCGAATTGTCATCATGTTCCTCATTTAAATGGCTATGTAAAGGTATACCGCATTTTCAGACGCACCATATAACCCCTCTATTATATAATCCTCTCTCTCTCTCTATACATATATGTATAGAGAGAGTAATATATATATATATATATTAAATACACACAATTAAACGCGTTCATATACTGGGCCAGTTCAATTACCCAGCTTTGTAACTTGGCCTGGAATCTCCAAGGCTCTACGACGTGAAAGATGAGTCCGGCAAGACCTACTACCGTATGGTGCCTGGGACCTTTGCACGAATTTTTGCAAGGCTGTTGGTCTGGATGTTCTATTATGTTTTATTGCATGACTGAAATCCGGCTGAAATTGACGACAAAGCGATTCCAAAGCTTCTGACCAGTTGCCATAGCCTGGTCTTAGATGCTAGCACCGTCTAGCACCCGTACTGCAATTAGATAAAGATAAATAAAGCAGTCCTTTTTCAAACTTAGATTGTTTGCACACAATATCTTTGGATTCTAGTCCACCTGTGATCCATTTCTGTTCCATTTTGATGGTCATCAGAGTCATCATGCACTACATGATGGACTATGGTAACCCATTGGTAACCCCATTGGTAACCCCATTGGTAACCCCATTGGTAACCCCATTGGTAACCCCTATTTAAGTTCAATCATCAATCAGTAGGGATTGACGCCATAGGTCGACGTCTCCTACCTGGTGGGTGCCCATGATGTGGACGCCTTCGGCACTACCCTGACGGTCCCTGTGGATGTCACGAAAGCCGTGGGATCTCGAGCACCCACGTGGCGGGTGGAGGAAACCATGGAGGCTGGACCGTATCAAATCATAGTCAACTTAGTTGAAACATGTTAAGAAAGCTGGAAATATATGGAAATATAGGAAATATTCATGGACATATAATATGTCGAATTATGGTGATATGTTGAAAATATAGGTGAAATGGATTGAAATGCTTGAACCTAGTTGATGGCTACATTTCTGCCTCACTTTGTGCTGTAAATGGATCGCAGGCAGGCGTCGCCTGCGTCTACCGGCTCTCGGGGGACTACAACCCACTGCACCTGGATCCCGGCTATGCCAAAAGTGCTGGCTACGAGCATCCCATTGTGCACGGCAAATGTAACTTGTCAGCTTCATGAAGATAGACATGAGAGATCATGCAAGATGAGGAATGTGAGGGGACACAAGGGACAAGCAGTTGTAGAGTTCAAAATATTCAGGATGGCTGCGGAATATTGCACATATCCTGCATGATCGATGATGATATTGATGATTATTGATGCTTACGACTTAATTATGACTTTTGAATTTGATCGTGAATGCGGGTATGCGTCTGATATCGTTTGATGGTGTTTGATGCTTGAAATCCGTTTTGTTCTTAATCAAGGTACCTTGGGTCATGCTGCAAGGATGCTGCTGAATACCCTCGCAGGCCCTGCATCCAGGGTCACCAGGAAGACTTCTTGATGCATTCTGCATGATTTCTGTATGATTTATAATGGTTTATATATGATTATTTTGATAGGTAGTTCATGGTAGTTCCAAGTTCCAACCCCACTGGCCATCACTGTCCATGGTGGAGCTTACCAGTGGGACCAGGTGGCGATCACCGTCGTTTTAGAAGTTTGCAGCTGCGATATGCTTCACCAGTGATCCCGGGACAGACGTTGGTCACAGAGATTTGGGACCTTTCGTCGGAGGAGCTGCTTGGACCAAAGAATCATCAAACGACTAGGTATAGTGGGTACAGATGGGTACAGGCTGTACAGTATGTTATCTCTGAAAATTCTGAAAGGTTGCAGGGTTCAATTTGGTCTTTGTGGATTAGGTGCAATTAACATGCTTTGTAAAGGTCATGCACTGTTTGAAACCCAAGGTTTCAGGTGTTAGATTCTGATAAATCCAAGAGTTCATCAGAACTCATTTCCATCCCATTTCCCATGGCCCAGCGCCACTTCGCACGTTGCACGTCGCTGCGAGGTTTCTTTTTCAAGTCCTTGTCAAGGAGACTGGCAGCTTGATTGTGGTGCATTACAGTGAAAAAAATGATGTGAAAACCACTGGATCTCAGAGGTGGAACACAGGAAAACCACTGGAAAACATGTTGGACATTCCTAGAATTTCCTGGAGGCCGTGAGACTTTTTGATTCACAGAAGTCCAAGTTTCAGAGGCATGCAGTCCAGCTGGTCATCCGAAGAAAACATCAGAATCAGAATCAGTATGTTTCCTCCAGCTATTAAATGGCTAAGGGTAATCTCATAATCAGCCTGTAATCTGGGAGACAGCTACTATTAATTATGACTATATCTTGTCACCTCAGCCAATCCTGAGGCAAAGTCTGTGTGAGCAATGGGTATTTAAAACTGCTCCCAGAATGCAAACTCTGAGACAAAAAGGCCTGCTGATTGCTAGTGTCGCTGTCTCATGTCACTTTTTCATCAGGGATTTTCATGCCAAGAAAGTGGATGACCCGGATGACCCGGATTTTCAGCTTGCCATTGAACCACAGCATGCCGCTGCCACCAGCTGCTTAAATCTGCAATTGCACCCTGTTGGAGCAGGACCCTTTCACAAGCTCCCGAAAAAATCATGGGAACGGATGTAAATGGAAAATTCAGCTGGATCCATTCTTGATCATCCTTGTCAGTGAGTCAGGTGTATGACAATGTTTTAACATGTAGCCTTTCACGTGAGATTCCGATATCAAAAAGAATCCGTGCTTCTGCAATGCGGCCAATGAGTCAAGAAGCTCTCACAGCTGCCAGAAGTCTACACGGTAGAGCAATCGCGGGTGTGACACCATCGGCCAGCCTTACCCTTTCAATCCCTTTCAGATCATGAGGGTGCGAGTTTTGGATCTCCAATCGTTTTTATAACCGGGTGACCGCCGCCATGTGGAGCTTTGCACGTGGCAGCCCTGCCTATGCTTCGGTGCGCGGCTGGGTGGGGGGGACGTGAGACTTGACAACTCCAAGGGCTTCGCCCACAACTCTTGGGACTCAAGTCGCTTGAGGTTTGAAAAACCCGTTGATGGAACTGAACTTCTGCAACCAGTGATGATTCATTGGATAAAAATTCACAGTTGCACAGTTACATCATCTTACATCTGATTCTCCCCGCATCGTTTTGTAGTATTTTGTGGTTGTCAACAGGTCCAGCAAACGAGAGGTCGGCAAGGATGGCAGGCTGTCTGGGCCGCATCTTTGCTGCTTGGAGCTCGGTTGGCAGCCATGAAGGTATGGCGAAGACATGTTGTTTGACATTTGGCAGATCTTATGGCAGATCTTAAACAAACTTTATATATAGATACAATTAATTCTCCTGGTGTGATTTGGATCATTTGACTTGCTCTCTAAGTTTGGGCCGTGACCATTCGTGACCCAAATACATCGACTTTTGCTAAGGCTCCTAGCGCTACATTTTTCCGTATCGTCTGCATTTTCAATGTTCAGGCATGGGGCTCCATGTCGGAACTGGATGAGAAAATAGCGTAGAATAGCGTAGCGGAGGAAGTGGAAACGAACAACTATAGCAGAATATAGCAGATATTGTTGGTAGATATTGTGGGTGTAAAGTCTGTCAGGGTGTCAGGGCATGATCGATACTTTGTCGGAATTTGCAGAGCAGCGAAGTGTTTTGTCTCTTAGTTCACCTCTTCAGGACATGGACAATGCTAAACCCAATAACAACCCATTCCCAGTAACCATTGGTGGAGGCAGACAAGCCGAGCGGCGCCGACACAGATGCGAGCGAGGCGCCGATCCTTCTGCCAAGTTGCACTGAGCAGAAAAAGAAAACAAACACACAACTATATTGTAATAACATGTAATAACTATATATGATTTATATAATATACGAAATTTGAACAATTTTGAGGGATGTAATATGTCAAATTGAACCCATCAGCATTGTTCTTGGGGATTTGTCAGCCTCCATTGCTGTTCTTCTTCATTTGGTACGACTTGGCCAGTTACGATCGCAAGAAACTCAACACGGAAGCCAGCTTTACAGAGGGCCTCATGAGGTGTGGAACATGGGCAGAGGAAGCTGACAGATCAAGAATGTGGACCACTGGGGTTCAAGAAGGTTCAGCATGGT
>Ga0126342_10010050_pt1 | contig 16934 bp, 24 predicted proteins | sample Cyp1metagenome_FD_92528 | JGI IMG/M metagenome (GOLD analysis project Ga0126342, IMG submission 92528) | Coral microbial communities from Lord Howe Island, Old Settlement Bay, Australia - Cyphastrea 1 metagenome | ecosystem: Host-associated > Invertebrates > Cnidaria > Coral ... | reverse complement strand
TTCTCTACTTCAGGCACATGCCAGCTGGACTTAATGATCTTTGGAACTACTTCTCTACTTCAGGCACATGCCAGCTGGACTTAATGATCTTTGGAACTACTTCTCTACTTCAGGCACATGCCAGCTGGACTTAATTATATTGTGAGCTACTGCTCTACTTAAGGCAAATGCCAGCAGGACTTCATGATCTTTTGGGAAATGCTATTGTTCACTTTCCGCAACTCGGAATTTCCTCAATGAAACTTCTTTTGACTCATGTGTCATAACGAAAAGCAATCAAAGACGGAATTACCGAATGGTATTCTATATTGGTGTCGTTGTTTTATACTTGTTTCATGAGAGGCCAGACCATCACCACATCATGTGTAATCAAGTTCATCCCTTGGCCAGTTGAATTTCAGCAGAGCAGGCCTGGGAGCGCCTTGCAGACGTTGAAGCAGAAATTGACCAAGACGGGAACAATGAGAACCCGGCCCAGCAAAGGCCCTATCGTTTTTGGCAGATGAACTTCCAAGGCAACATGCAAAAAATATCAAGTACTCAGGCGGACCTAGGAGATAAGTCTGACAAGCTTCCAAAAACATGATTATCTGCATCATTAGCGAACAAAACTGGTGCTTGGAGGCTCTGGGTCGCGCCGCGGTGTAAAACGCACCACTGCTCCCAAGCTGAAGCCTCACGAAATGTTTGTGAGTCGTACAGTACTGTATAGAAACGGAAATGTACGAAACCATTTTTGTGCCTTTTTGTTCAGTCACCTCTGTCCTCCTCCTGATCTGCGTGTGACTCCCGACTCTGAGCCCAGTTTTTTTATTCTTCATTTTTCTGCACTTCCGCTAGATTTGAAGTCTCATTCCGTCGCAACCTGTCGCAACTTCCACAGAGAGAAAGAGAGAGGGCTGAGAGACGGCTTGACAGCTCGTTCAGATCGGAAAGAATCCACCAGTCTTTTGATGACAAAAAGGAATGAAACAAAACAGTCTCTAAGGTTGGGTCGCTTTGCAAAAGGTCAGGTGTCCGCGCCAGCGTTGCTTGGCTAATGGTTTGACACGGGTTGGCAAGAACTTTTGCAAGAACTTTGCAACTTTTCATCAGGAGTTCCGTCGGTTCGTTCAATTCTTCCAGTTCTCCAACCTGTCGCAGGAGGCGGTCTGAGGCATTGAAGTCTTCAAAGACATCGGAGGCGCTTTGCAATTTGTCATGTGGTCTAGCCGTTTAGCTTCAACCCTAACACCTCAAACAAGCGCAGGAGTGGGTTCAATGTGTACAGCATGGGCTTTCTACTGAGATCGCTGAGAGCAATGTTGCATTGTGGTTTGTGAAGATGAAACAAGATAAACAGACAAATCAAAGCAGTGTCCACATTTCAAGCTTTCAAGGAAATGGCGCTGCCGCGATTTGCGTTTGCCTCAGAGGCTGGCCTGTTTGCCTGGCAGTAAGACTTCACGTTCCGAGGATGGCACGCAATGTGAAGGGCGAATGGGTGTGCACCGGGGATGACCGTTGCAAGGCGTGCATTCTTCAGCTGCTAGATTGGAATTGGCGCATAAAGATTTCATTTCATGAACTCAGTTTCCAAACTTTTGTAGACACAGATTTCAAAGAGGACTTACTCAGCAGTTTTCCCAAAGCTATGTAAAGCTCACTTGTTTCTTTCCCATTTGTTGCGTTGTGCCTGTGTCATGCAGCCAGGGAGTTGACAAAGGCTTGTCCTCAGGCACATGGGACAGCTGGGTAGTCAGCGTAGGGAAACCAAAATGAAAGCTAACAGCATAGAATGCATGTCATTTGATGACATTTGATGTAGAATGCTGAGAGATCCAGCTATTGACGAAGTATTTGATGCGGGTCTGGACAACAGATCCAAACGTGCAAAGAGGCATGTCCCCTGCATGTCTGAAAGGTTTCCCCAGAAGCCCCTCCCGGGGCATCCACTTCGAGGCATTGTTCTGTCACATTGGCTCGTTTCATGTTGGTCCACCGCTTTGATTTTTACAATTTCTTTCAAGTTCATGCCATTTCCACTGGCAAAGTGGTACAGGCGAAATCCACACAGCCCATTCGTACTGGTGGCCGAAGCCCAAGCACTGCATTGATGGATGCCATAACTGCACAACCTGGATCTCAAAGGAAACCTTGTGCCACTTGGACCTCAAAGGATGAAGGCCGACCTGGATCGCCATGAAACCATTTCGACACATTTCGCCACATTTTGCCACAGAAAACTCTTGGACATTGCAACTGCGGAAGCCAACTGCAGGAGGAACGCTCTCCGAGTAGAGGTGATCGACGAGGCTGTCTGCTTTTGGCCTTCTATCATTGGTTTTGGTACCTCATTCTTCAAGCGCCTCACATGCAACGTTTGGCAAGTTGCATCGATTTGTTGGCAAGGAAGCGATACAGAGACCATGGAGCTTTTGGAAGAAGAGAGTCTGAACCTCAATTTCGAGAGTCCAAATTTTGACCAGGACTTTTGTGGTACCATAGATGGTACGACTGGAGAGCAATTTCCTGGCAGGTACAGCACAGCTAATGAAGCAAAGACCTGAGTCTGTTGACTTCAGTGGTTTGCGGCATTGTGGAGTCAAACTCCTTACAGTGATGTATGGGTGGCTATGGCTGCTTGAATGAGGAATGCAAAGCCAACTTCAGCCCCAACATTGAGCTCAAAGCCCAGTTCCAAAGTGAAGCTGATTATGACAGATTCTGAAAGATATATAAGATATATACATGGTGTGTCAGCTGCCCAAGTTCTTCTGGGCTATGACTGCTGAACTGTTAAGCAAAACGGGGCTGCGGAAATATTGTTTCTTGGGGGACCATGGGCCTTTCAATAGAAATTGTAGCATCACTAGTGAATAACTAAAGGCATCTAGGGGAACAAAATCCCTGCACTGTATGACCCATGACTGCATGCCTTGCTTTCCCGTCCTGATTTGCTGTGGTCCCCTGCCTCGATCCTCCTCTATCCCTTGTTCTTGAATCTCAATCTCTCAATGCCACCATCAATTCTTGTGAATGCTGTTGATTGCTAGGGTTGGCATGGCACATGCATTGTAGTGATGCGAATGGCCCCAATCCCAGTTGTACAGCGCTTGATCCAAATAGGCATACGCTATGCAGGTGGCGGAAAACGCTTAGGTGCAGCACTGCCGCGTCTTGTTGCATCTACAGTGGCACCGGAGCCTGAATCGCTTCGCATTGGGGACCTATGGCATTTGCTCGATCTACGCTCTGCCTTTTGACTTTAACTGCGTGCTGGCTTGGTGTGACATCCTTTCATCTTGGTTGCGAACTCCTGCGGGGCAAGGACTGGGTTGAGAGTTGAAACACTTGGTTAGCAAAACCCCGGGGGTTTAACTGCATTCCTTCGTTTAAAAGTGGGAACTAGTGTCAGTTGGACACCCTGAGCCTGTTTCATTTCCTGTGGGGAGACATCTTTTGCGAGTTCATCTCTTACGTGATCAAAAAGTCATTATTTACTGGATTGCCCATTTTGGGCCATGGAAGAAGAGAAGGGTACGAGTATAGCTGGTATAAGGTGCCGACATGGGACGGATCTCCTGCGACTTGGAGATCATGTCGCCGAGAAATGTCTTGGTGGGTGGAATCCTTGGACCTTGAACGGCCCATGAAGTACAACTTAGCTGCTAGATGGTTCCTGAGGCAATCGGGAGTGGTGCGTCAACGTGGTGAGGAGTTCACGCCGAAGGAGCTTGAAGCGAAGAAAGCTATCAAAGGCATTGGCCCTGCCACTAGCACTGAGGTTGTGCTGCAGGAAGCCGGTTCCCTTTTTGGATTGAACAAACTTCTGGATGCCCTGGAAGGTATCAATGGCAAGGGCGAGCTGGACAAGAAAGGTGAACTGCGAGAGCAGTTTTACAATTCACTCAAGAGAAAGCCTGGTGAGCGGATTAGTGAGTTTTGCACTCGTTTCCGCACTCTTGCTGCTGATTTGCGATCTGAAGGGATACAGTCGCCTGGTTTTTGCGTGAGAAGGTGGGAAGCAGCTGTCAGGGAACTGGTGGGCCCCGCGGAGGTTTGCCAACTCTCCGTCAAGATTTGCTCAAGTCAAGTTGGCCGCGCTTCTCCACATAGAGGTTGCCGAGAAGGACGCAATACTGAGAGAAAAGCGTCGTCCCGTGGATTTGTTGATGCCAAAAGGAGCCAAGTTGAAGCCGGAAGCCAAGGAGGGAGCCAAGCCTTCTCAGGAGACACCTGTGCCAACGGCCGCGGCCCAGTTGGCAAATGGCCCATCAAAAGCGACTCCTGTTCAACATCAGCTGCCGGAGACTCAAGAGAATGTTCCTCTTCAACAAGTGCAGCAAATGATGGCTGCGCAAGAAGCTCGTTTCCAGACCATGCTCTCACAGGTCTTCCAGCACGTCATGAACGTGCAAGGAAATCAGATGCTGCCACCAACGTCGACCGAGCCGCCAGACGAGCACCTGGGTCCTTCACAGTTGACAGCGGAGGAAGACGGACCGGAAGAGGCGCATGGAGATGGATGGCGCAGTGGAACTTTCGGAGGAGGAAATCGCTCAACTGCATGCCGACTACTATGCAGAGATGTGGCAGCAGCGTGCGGCAGGGAGGAGCAGCCTTTGCCAGCGACCACATGAGTTAGATGGTGATGGACATGAATGGTCTTTGCAAAGGCAAAGAAAGCAAGGTGGCCCAGATGATTTCTCAAGCTTGGACCCAGCATGAGAATGACCGCAAGCTGATTTCTCTGTCTCCAAAGGAAGTTTTCGAAGTGCTGCAGGTTCAATGCTTGCAAGACATTGAGAAAAGGCTCAATGAAGCTTTTGTTCGCGCTGTGAAGCCGCTTGTCAGTGAGGTCTACGCTCACACCCAGCGGGTAAGCAAGGAAGCTTCCCGCAGAGGCCACAAAACTGGCACAGCTTTGTCCTTGGAGACGGGATTCAACTTTTTGCTGTAGAAAGATCGCGAGAGAGCCAAAGCCATTGTCCGGAAGGAGCGGGCTTATTTCCTGATGATTGCTTTTCCTTGCGGACCCTGGGGCCCTCTGCTTCGTTTGAACCCAAGGGTCAATTTGCATGAGATCCAAGCTGAGGGTGAAGTTTTACTGAAATTTGCTCTGGAACTGGCTGCGATTCAAGCTGACGGTGGAGGACACTACCTGCTTAAGAATCCTCAACCTAGTGGCGCCTGGAAGCATCCCGAGATGGCCAAGGTTTTGGATGAGCATGACCACCGTTTAGCTTGTTTTCATCAGTGCAGATTTGGTTTGCGTGGAAATATTGGTCTTCACCAAAGGCCACGAAAACTGCCTCGTCCAGTTGGATTGCAAGCTGACTTTTGGATGGAAAGTCTTGCACTGGCGATCATGCTCACCAGCCGGTGATTGGTGGGAAATCTGTCACAGCCCCGGCTGTGCACTATCCTCACCGATTGGCGAAACTTTTGGTTGATGGTTTTGAGAAGCAGTTTGACATTGAGTATAACAAGGTTTCAAAGCCCAAGGATGTTGCAAAGTCCACGGAGGTTCTTGCTGTGGAAGAGTATGAGTTGGCTACTGATGATGAAGAGTCGTTGAACCTTGGCCAACCGGCTGGCGAAGATGATTCTGCATCGTCTGAGGAGGAGGAGAAGCCAAACATGAAGATTTCCGCTGGATTGAAGGCAGCCATCAAACGCCTTCATGACAACACACGCCATCATTCCAATGTCAGACTTGCCCGTGCACTTGCCATTTCAGGTGCCCCAGCGGAAGCCATTTATGCAGCCAAGCACCACAAATGCGATATATGTCAAGAGAAGAGACGGCCGAAAACACGACGTCCAGCTTTCCTTCCTGCGCCAAAGGATGCTGGAGATCAGGCCAGCATTGATTTGATTGATGTCTATGACTCCTCAGGCAACAAGTTCACTGCCGTGCGTGTCATCGACTATGCCACTCGTTTCCAACTTGCAGAGTTGTTGCCAAGGAAGACAGCGGCCAATGCGATCTCCTTCCTGAAGAAGCGTTGGCTTCCAGTCTTTGGATGTCCAAGGACGCTGGTGGCAGACCAAAGGAGAGAATTTATCAGCCATGAGCTTGCTGAGTTCTGCGCTGGTCACAGCATTCTCCTATGGCACTGCGGCTTTGGAGCACCATGGCAAAATGGAGTTTGTGAAAGAACTGGAGGCACACTTCGTGTCATTCTGGCATCAATGGTCAATGCGCGCCAGATGCAAGGTTTCGATGAGTTTGAAGAAGCCCTTGGAGAAGCTGTTGGAGCTTCCAGCTCCGATATCAATGAGCTTGGAGTGAGTCCGGGGCAAGCAGCCTTAGGAAGACAGCCAAGGATGACTGGTGATGTTTTGGGCAGCTTTTCTCAGCATCTTGCTGAACATGGCCACATCGACCCCAATCCGTCGATGGCACGCCAATTAGCCTTGCGTGAGACAGCCAAGGTAGCCATGACCAGGTTGCATTTTTCCAGAAGCATTCGTCGCGGTGAGCTGGCGAGATCAAGGGCACCCATAGAGGGATGATGTGCCTGAACCTGGTTCAATTGCCTATTTCTGGCGAGCCCAAAAGTACAACAACCGCAATCAGCCGACCCGAAAGCGTCTGTCTTTGAGAAGGTGGCATGGTAGAGGTTGGTTGTTGCATGTGAAGGGGCCAACGTGTACTTGAGCTACAAGGGGCAATTGACAAAGTGTGCTGTCGAACATGTACGACGCGCATCCACCATGGAGCAGCTTCTTCTACTTGGCGTGATGTACTTTAAGAATGTGTTGAACAAGTAATTCATGATATGACCGAATCTGACATTCCTGGTGCAGTGACTCCTGAGAAGATGTTGCAGCAACAGCAGCCGCAAACACCACTTCATGAAGCTGCTGCGGAACAGTTGCCGGATGTTCAGCCCAGCGAACTTGTTGCTGCCTTGCAAGGTGGTGAACAAATTGGTGGTGGAATGAGCTCTATGGTTGCTACACAGCCGTGACACACCTACGGGTGCTCCTGGTACACTTGTGCCAGACCTCATCTTGCAAGCGAGACCTGATTTGGAGGCGAGAATGCGACCTCTCTTCAGCAGAGCAAGGACGTTGGAGGAGGAAACTGAACAAGGTCAAGGAGAGAAAAGGCCTGCTGAAGTTGATGTGGATGCTCTACATCAGCAATCTGCCGAAGCCAGAGGATCTGACGATCCACTTCCTGGTGCGAGTCCTTCCGAAGCATTGCAGCTGGAGGCCAATGAGATTCTTGAAGCTCCTTCAATGTTGACTTCTGGCGTGCGCCCGCTTTTGCAATTGCAAGCCTCGGCGGAACTTGATCGCCGAGATCCTGACCGCGTCAAGCTGAAGGCGCTGGGCATGTCCTCTGGTTTCTGACTGGAAGACTCGCAGCACGCTTGGACTTCCCTGGCCACCTGGACGCCATGAGTTTGAAGTTGACGCAGTTCAGGCAGCCAGGAAAGAGTATCACTGGCGCAATATGACAGCTGAGCACAAGCGTGAGTCCGTTGAAGTCTTCAGTCCTGAGGAAACCAGGTTGGTGTGGCGCGAGCTGAAGAGGAAGAATGAAACCTTCAAGGTCCTCTATCCTCGATTTGTTTATACAGACAAGAATGATAGAGCTTGCACCGTTGACAAGGACCTGCCGATCTTGGCCTCAGCCAGACTGGTTGTTCCAGGATTTCGGGACGTGACGTCCTACACCATCCGAAAGGACGTGCCAACAGCATGTAGAAACTCACAGCACTTTTTTGGTTGATCTTCACCACAGCTGTTTGTATCACAAAGGCTGGAGGCTGTTGAGCGCAGACGTCAAGGCTGCGCTTTTGAAGGGTGATGCGTATATTGCTGGTCTATGTGAACTTTACATAGCAAACATTCGCACCAACAGCCCTGATGAACCGCGCTTGCCTTTTGGAGACGGTCTTTGCAGAGGGGTGTTTGGCTTGAGCGATGCTTTGGAAGAAGGTGGAGGTAAGAGAAGTCATCTCGACGCTTTATGCTGGACTTTGAGAGATGAATGTGGTGAGCTGCGTGGCATCATTCGCAGCCACGTTGACGATTTGTTGCTGGGCGGTGATGCCAAGGGGCAAGAATCATTTGCGGATTTGGGCAAGGAAGTTGGGTTTGGAAGCTTGGACAGAGACGGCTTTACATACTGTGGCAAGCACATCTCCCAGGACTCTGAAGGTGTCATCAAGATTCAGATGTTTGAGTATCACAAGAGTCTCAAGCCTGCGATTGTAGCCGTGGGAAGGAGAAAAGAATTGAGCCCTCCGTTGACACCAGCTGAAACGAAGCAACTGCGAGCTTTGTTAGGTTCAATGCAGTGGTTGGTAGCCCAGCTTCGTTTTTATCTGCAATTTCAACTCTCCACTCTTCAGTCGGAGCTGCATGCGGCAGCAGCCCTCACCTTCTTGTGAAGAAGTTTAAAGAGTTTCCTGATTTCTGCTTGACGTTCAAACCGTGTGACCTGACCAACAGTGGAATCCTTGTCATTGCCGATGCAAGTCTCGGAAATGTGACGAGACGCGGAAATGTTGGCGAAGACCCTTTTGCCAGAGTTTGCAGTCAATCAGCATACTATGGTTTGGTTGCGGATGAGAAGGAGATGAAAGGTGAACAAGGGAACTTTGCAGTGCTTGATGCAAGATCCCATCGCATCAGTCGCATGTGCCGATCGACTTTTGCAGCAGAGCTTTACTCCACTGAGGAAGCACTTGGTGTTGGCACATATTGCAGAGGTGCACTTGCCGAGCTTCAAGGCAAGAACATCAAGGGCAGAATGATTGAGGCTGTGCTGGAGACAATCCCAATGATTGTTGTCACAGAAAGCAAGGACTGTTATGACAAAGGGACTTCAGATACTCCATCCCTTGGAAGCCAAAAGAGTTTGTGTTTCAGCATTGCGTGGATGCGAACCCAACTGGCAAAAGAGCGAACTTGAAGTGGACCAACACTGAGAACATGCTCGTTGACTGTGGAACTAAGGAAATGTCTGCAGAACACGTCCATGGCATTCTTTCTGAGTGTCGCTGGAGCCTTCGCTACAGCCCGGACTTCGTCAAGCAGACGATCAAAGCCAAAAAGGGTGGCACGAACCCGGCAGAGTCTCTTCCTACGATTGGTGGGCCGTTAGATTCTTTGCAGTTTTTCATCATTTGCTGCGTTTAGGAGATCAATTCGGCTGGCATCTCAAAGATGACATGGCATTTCAAGTTGCCAAAGATGCCAAGTCCTATCGGACGCCGGTCCCTAGATTTAGCCCTAGCGAATATCCTTTGCGTAGCAGTTGGTCGTTTTGATCGGGCGAATGGCCAGGCTGAATGGCGTAGGTTAGAGAACAGGGTTGAATATGGACTGCTGGCCAAAGACAAGGACAGATTGGTGCAGTGCCGAATGTGCTTGTGCTTGTGACAATTTTCCATCAGAAACCGGCCTCTACCAAAAAAGAAGGAGAATCCCCTGTGAATGCTGTTGAGTGCTTGGCATGGAAGAGTGACACAGCACATGCATTGTAGTGATGCGAATGCGCGCAATTACCTGATGGCCTAATCCCAATTGTACAGCGCTTGATCCAAATAGGCATACGCTATGCAGGTGGCGGAAAACGCTTAGGTGCAGCACTGCCGTGTCTTGTTGCATCTACATTTCTTAATAATTATTGTATTGTTGTTAGTCTTCTCGGAATCCTCGCTGCTTCACAGCCTTGTCGCTGCCTTGTCAGGGTCCAGGAGGAAAAGTGGTCAAAATCTTGCAACCGCATTTGGCCCTACTGTCCTGTTTACCTTCCATTTCCTTCATATGCTGAATCAATTTTTTCCTTGCCATCACAAGAATTCTTGCGATCCTCCTCTAAGAACCACATCCCTGCAGATCATCCCTTCCCCAAGCTGTGTATGCAGTAGGTTTTCTACGCGATTCCAAACACCCTTGGATTCTGAAGAAAGGGCAATGCGAGACTCCAGAAACACTTCGGATGCCAAGGCATGCGCATGTGTGCTGTACACAAGAAGCTTCGCCATCCTGAAAGACTTGAGAGGCATTTCATAGCCTTTGAGCCTTTGTGTCGTAAAGATGATAATGCCATGACAGTGCCACGACAGTGGAGAGTTGTGCAGTAGCTGAATCGCAGGGCCTTTTGGAGAAGTAGCGCTTCAAATTTGCTCAACAAAGGATCATCCAAAGAAACATGCTGACAGAATCTGACGGATATGACGATAACAAACTCTGGTACTTTGGTTTGCTAGCATGAAGGAAATGAGTCTACTCCATTTCAAAAATTGCTAGGGAACACGGAAACCATGACTTGACAAACAAGTCCTGTTGTATCTATGCAAAGTGGATCTAGCATGATGTAGTGATTTGCGTGCTTTCTGATGGCGATCTAATGCACCACCTAAGCACTTTGATTGGTTTTGGACTCGGCTTTGTGTCTGGTGAAACAGGTGTGGCCGTGGATGGGTTTGCAAGTCCTCCGACAGCTGCAGGACTTGCGATGGTTGCGCGTCAGGTTTTGTGTTTCACAGTTGTTTATCCACAGTTTCTATTGTAGCATTGTGGAGCCTTTTCCTCGCTTCTTGCAACAGATAGGACACATAATTCAGTAAGAGGCATTTATGCTTTTGGATACATTTTGGATAGTTTTTGGATACTTTTGGGATGCTTTTTGCTTGTTTTTGACCAGGGTGGGAAATAGACTGGAAGCTGCACCAAGTGTTGCATCAGGTGATATTTTGGGTTCCATTTTTCTTTCCTTCAGAAAAACTTCTTGGAACTAGTTGAAGTCGATGACTGTGGCTGAGAACTTCCGGGCCTAAGAAGCCAGAAAGAAGCGATGAAAGCCACGCAGAGAGCTCAGCTTGTGCCTTTCAAGACTCACTCCGGCAGTGTGGAAACAAATTCCGAAGTAGAGCTTCTTGTGGATTTTACGAGTTTTTGTTTGCTGAGTCTGAGGTGTGTGAAATTCACAATCGCGTGAGAACCGTGTTGGACTTGGCCTAACCTAATGATTCGAAGGAATCGAAGCATGGTTGGGATGGTGGTTCGGATGGACCAATAAGAAATGTGAAACTGGCAGGTTCAAAATATGGAGAAACGCCGGGATGGCAAGTGGATTTGCAAACCTGAGTGCAGGTGCCTGCCTCAGCTTAACTGGCTACGCTCCTCCACAGTATATGGAACGCAATCAGGTGGTTGAACAACAGTTGAAGTTGAGACTGAGTTTCAAAATGTCTCAAAACAGAGGAGACCTCAAACAGAACATGATGCAGACATCGTCAACTGGAGATACCTACATATGAGAGCCAGGCGGTCTCCAATCGAATGCCATGACACCAAGAGCATTCAACGCTTTGAGTGCGCTATGATCCCTCTGCGATTCAACAGTGGACTGAAGGTCCTCAAAACACAACACTTCCAACAAACGCGTCTGCGCTGCTTGCTAGTCTCAACCATGTGGTGGATACTGAATGGCAAGTCGTTGATACATGTACTGCTCCAACTTCATGTCAATGTAATCCCTGCATTCTTGGATGGTGTTTCATTTCAAGCTTTGCAAGCCCTCGCGTCATCAATCACAGCATTTATATACTGTACACATGAAGTGGGCAGTGTTGTGTTCAACATGCGTCCCCTTCTGAACTCTTGATCATGACGAACTTCGCTGAGACTCTCAAGCAAAGCCATGATGAATCGCCAAAAACCATGCGGTACATATTTGTAGATCATTCATCGGACAAAACATACCATCGTGAAGTGACCATTGGCCCGGCATCAGCGCACCAATTTTGACTGGCTTTGATGTGCTACATTCGTGAGGTCCCATGGGTTTCTTCCAACAAAGGTGGAAAATGAACCTCCAACTCCAGCAGAACAGGGCCTAGCGACAAGAACCATATCATGATTGCAGAAACAAGCAGATACCTGCTTATAAGCTGGTGTTCATCCACACTTTGCGTGAGTGTACACATCAATGTCAATGTGTTTGCAGTTTGCACCTTCTAGTTCACAATGATCTCAATCTTTCGGGCTGGATAGGAAATTAAACATGCATTTGCGGTCCTTTTGTGTGACAAAGTTATGCAAGCTGAGGTGTCTTTCAAGCCGCAATTCTGAGCGTTGAGACAATAGTTGACCTCTACACCTTTCGAACGATCAATGAAAAACTACATGGCATATGCTAGTGCTACATTATTTCGTTGTCGTGCAAACTACCGGCAATCCACCTTTGAGATTGGTAGTCTTAGAATGATTCGGGACGAGCGTTTTGAAAGGGAGCAGAGGGTTGTGTTTCAACTGGATGCGGTACAATTCCATCAGAAAAAGATGCGAAACCACAAATCTTCGAATTAACTTTGAGCTCCTGCCTTCTCTTTTTCAGTTGATGCTGTCCAGACTTGCCCGGGCTCATCCGCACATCAAATTGAGCAGGATTTGTGGATGAAAGCCAGGCAGGACATTCAGAGGCGTGAGCGCCTTGGTACTTTAGCACTTCTGCACAATGGCTGTGACTGGACAGGCACAGCAGCCATGGCGCTCCGTCATGACACCTTGCAATGAGGTGAGACGCCAGGTTGGGAAGCTGAACTTGCAGCACGCTTCAAGGTGGCCCGGCCTCAAACTACTCAGTACCTACCCGAATGCTCTTGAAGTCTCTTGAACATTTCGGAAAGACAATGCAGGGACAATGCAGGAATTTGTACCAGATCCGTCTAGAGTTGCAACTGGTCTGCATGTTCCTACGGAGGCTTCTGACTGCTCCGAGTTTGAGGTGAAGGAAGCCTCTGGGCTCCTTGGCTGGATTCGTGCTGGCAAGCTCTGGCAAGCTATGGAAAGCTCACAAACACATAGCAAGGATTCTGCAAGGAGCATTGAATGTGAGTCACTGCTTTAGACTTGAAAATAACTCGCAACACTTTCACGGTATGTCACATGTTCTTTTTCTACATGGTCCACTCAGGGTAGATGAAGTCTGGGGTGCGTCGCAGCTGCTCACAGCCCGCGATTCGGAAGACATGACCTCGATTCCTGCAGATGACAGTGATGCGGGCGACGCCAATCCGTTCTTGGGTCTGGGGCTGATGTGCTTTGGCTGAAAGATTTTTGGCAATGGATGTGGAAAGGATTGGACAGCAACGGAGTGTAAGTTGGATCATTGCACCTATTCAAGCAGCTCTGAGATCCGGGCACTGAGCTCGCAAGGTTCCGCAAAGTCCTGCAAGTCTGCACATAGATCTGCATTGATCTGCCTTGATATTGCATGATACCTCAGACCAGCACACTAGATTTGTGCGCTAGAGCCGCTAGGCAAGACATGCTGTGCAAGCTCCTTTCAAGTCTTCATATGCTGTGAGGGCACCATTTCAACACTGGCCTGAAACAGTGGTACCCTTTATTGGCATTTCCAATATTGGCACAAGACGAAACACATCATGGGAATGCCCGATGTAGATGTAGCCTCCAAAGCCGAGAAGAACCATCCAAACTTTCTGGGCGGAAAGTGACACCCTGTTGGTTATGGGTATGGGATGGCATGCAGGGCCTGCAGGGTATGGAATCCTGGCCATTTTGACTCTGCCTCTTCCATGTTTCATCAGAAATTGCTTGGGGCTGCGCCGGACAAACTGGGGCATATCCTTTTGTTTGCAAAGGAAGGTGGGGGGAGTGTGTGCGAAAACACCAAGCCAAGCAATGCCAACGGCCAAGCACCATGCGTTTTTTCTCACTCTTTGGAGTCATCCACGAAGTGTGTTTGTGTGTTGTTGTGTGTAGGGATAACAATGCGCAAGTCTTGCGGTGCTTCTACTTGTGAAGCCTTCCTCAACGTGCCTTGCACAGATCCATTGTGCATTCTCAGTGTTCGCATTTGTTTGCACATTCTCAGATCGATGTGATCCTGGTGGCGCCATCCAGCTCAGGCGGGCATATTCTGCGCTGTCTGCGGATGCCCCACTGACAGCCATCGCTACAAGTGACGAAGGTGTCATCGGCATGGCCCAAGTGAAGAAAGATGGCTACGCAATTTAGCAGCAATGAAGAGCTGTTTCTGTCAACGTCACCTGTGCTCCTGTGCTCACAAATGCCCCAGCTGATCAGTTTCTTTGCAACCACTGTCAACGTTGACTATCAAAGTTCACCAAAAATCACTTCAATGTGAACCACCTTGTGGCAGATGCCGCATGATGCTACGACATTACGAGGTGCAGAACCTGGTTGTCAAACCGAGTAGCCGACGCAAGGGAGTGGCGTCTCAAATAATTTGCTGGTGTGCCACGCAGTCAAGACGACGTGGGGCAACGCAATTATGGATGCACGCGCCATGGTCGCATTTGGATTATCTCAGGCTTGATACCCCGATGAAATGACACACACCTTCCTGACTTTAGTACGTATGCTGCAAGCGCTGCAGGCACTGCAAGCTTTGATCTGTGACATCCTCTGCTTGTTCCTCTCAGGTTGAGCCGGGCAATGAACCGGCACTGAATTTCTACCGACGGCTTGGTTTCGAGGCGTTCACAAAATATCACACACCGATAGATAGAGTTGCAGGAGTTTTAAAACGAGACATTCTGGGTTTCTTCAAGTTTCTTCTGTCACATTATGTCACATTCGCGAATTCCAATCTCCTTATTCCGTGGTGCAATTCTGACTACGACAGGTTGGCGAGGAAGAGATCTACAAAGAGCGACGGGCAGTGCGACTGACGAAGCATCTCTGAACAGATGACACTGGCAAAAAAATGTGAACTGCTTCCTAGTGGCTTGTTCAAGTTACAAGTTGGTATGATTTTCCATACGAGGACATTATACGTGACAACTGCTAGCTAAACAGCGCTGATGCTCAGGACCTTGAACTCAACTTGAACTCAACTTGAACTCCTTTTAAATATCCTTTGAGTTGCTTTTGCGCTTGCTTTTGCGGCTTTTGCGCTTGCTTTTCGGCTCTCAAGAACACGATTAGAACATTGTGAGTTCCATGAAGGAATCAGAAGGTCAGAGGCAGGACACGTCCACAGCGCGAAAAAAAGTACTTGTCTCAAGCCTTTGAATTGAGCATGCTCAAGCAGTTCCCCTATTCTGTTCCTGGCATGCTCACGTTTGCTTTACATCGCTGCTTGAAACTTAGTGTGTAGCATGACCGGAACGAGCATGAACACGTCTACTCCACAAGGACCCAAGTGTGTAGCCAGTCCTGCTACTCCATGCTTTGCGATGGGAAGAGAGGCCACAGTTCACAGCTCCCTCTCTCCGATCAGTGTAGCAACATGGGTACAAGATGTGACAACGCACTTGAACAATCCAGGTTGGTAGAACGCAGTTGCCATTGTAACTTGGAGCCAATTTTACGCAGGCGCTAGTGTGTCAGTCTGGGAGCACTTGCCTTTGATCTACTCAATCTGATGGTTCATGATTCATGATGATTCTATCCGATTAGCGAAGGTCAGCGTACTCTTAGCAGGTCATAGTTGCAGTTGCTGCTTTCCCACTGGACATCCTGACGACCACCAAGAGTCTCGAGTGACTCAGGAAGCGTGCTACACAGCTCTTTGAAAAGCTTGATGTTCGGCAATGCGGGTGGTTGGAGGCACTCACGACCTACAGACAGATTGTGACATATTTGGGTCCTGGTCCTTGCTCAACGCCGTTGAACCATATTCAATCAATATTCTTGAGGTGATTCTATAAATATCATTAAATATCTATAAATCTCTATAGGTTTCAGATGGTTTCATACTCTTGGGCTGGGAGAATTTCATTGCAGCCTTGCCAGCTCCGTGGGGCCACCAGAGCGCTGGCATCTTTTGGGCTTTCAAGCAAGGAGACGGTGCGCTGTCAAAAGATATAAACTTTATATAACTTTATTTAAACCATATCCACACCGAGAGTGTATGATAAATTAATAAAAAAATATGATCAATTAATACAGAATGAGAACATGCCTACACTTTCCAAACTCTTCCACTTTCCAACGCTTCATGAGAAATGAATGCTGAATTCTCCATTAGCTGACGGATACTGTATGCGCATGTACGCGCTACGAAGGAGCACGAAGGCATATTGGAGATTTTGGAGCGAGCGGCACGGTCAGGACACAAGACCTGGGGCCTTTGTGATCCTTTGTGACCGTTTAGGGCATTGGTAGTCGTAGCTCAGGCAGGCATTGCACTTGGAAGAATTTATAGAATATCTTTCTAAGATCTATTGAATAGCTTTTTTCCCCAACAGCGTAAGCTAATGGGGTCTTCAGCCCAGAAAAGCTCCGGTGTGCACTGGTGCAGGCGGTGGGTCAGGTTCAACGCAGTTCCAGAGAAGGTTCCGAAGGTTCCGGAGAAGGTCTGGGAGGCTTTGGTACAGAGCCAGGTCAGGTTCAACAGGGTTTCCGAGAAGGTTCCGAAGAAGGTCTGGAAGGCTTTGGTGCAGTACCAGGTCAGGTTCAACAGGGTTTCGGAGATTCTGGAGAAGGTTCCAGGAAGCCTTGGTGCAAAGCCAAGTCAGGTTCAACAGGGTTCCGGAGAAGGTCTGGAGAAGGTTCCGGAGAAGGTTCCAGGAAGCCTTGGTGCAAAGCCAAGTCAGGTTCATCAGGGTTCCGGAGAAGTTTCCGGAGAAGGTCGGGGAGCAGAGCCAGGTCAGGTTCAACAGGGGTCCGGAGAAGTTTCCGGAGAAGGTTGGGGAGGCTTTGGTGCAGAGCCAGGTCAGGTTCAACAGGGTTCCGGAGAAAGTTCCGGTGAAGGTCTGGGAGTCTTTGGTGCAGAGCCAGGTCAGGTTCAACAGGGTTCCAGAGAAGGTTGCGGAGAAGGTCTGGGAGGCTTTGGTGCAGAGCCAGGTCAGGTTCAACAGGGTTCCGGAGAAGGTTCCAGTGCGGTAATTCCAGCTCCAATAGCGTATATTAAAGTTGTTGCGGTTAAAAAGCTCGTAGTTGGATTTCTGTTGAGGATGACCGGTCCGCCCTCTGGGTGTGCATCT
>Ga0126342_10010049_pt1 | contig 16935 bp, 14 predicted proteins | sample Cyp1metagenome_FD_92528 | JGI IMG/M metagenome (GOLD analysis project Ga0126342, IMG submission 92528) | Coral microbial communities from Lord Howe Island, Old Settlement Bay, Australia - Cyphastrea 1 metagenome | ecosystem: Host-associated > Invertebrates > Cnidaria > Coral ... | reverse complement strand
GAGACTGAGAAAGTCTGTGCAATTTCCATGGTGCCATCGCCGTTGCCAAATCCCAATTCCTTGAAGCAACTGAGGGTTCACAGCACCATCTTTACGTGTGCTCCAAGAGGTTGGCACTGCACCATTGGACAATTTCCACATACCGTCGATGCTACCGGTGTGCAGAAGCAATGTACATCTCAACGTATTGTGAATCTGAGACACGTAATATTCACATCTAAGGGTTGTAACCGCATGTGACAAAGAAAGTAAAATCATATATATATATAATACATATTTATTCGCATGTTTCAAAAAGGGTAAAAGCAACCCCACCCAAATCCCAACCAATGACGTAGCAGCAGCGTAGCATCACGTGTGTGAGCAAGTCACATGAACGTTATTACCCAACCCCACCCAAACCCCAACCAATGACGTAGCAGCAGCGTGTGCACGCAAGGCACATCAACGCTAATATCCCACCCCACCACACCCAACCCCTAACCACTGACGCAGCAGCAGCGAAGCATCCACGTGTGTACGCAAGGCACATGAACCTTAATATCCCATCCCACCCCACCCAACCCCCTAACCACTGACGTAGCAGCGAAGCATCCACGTGTGCACGCAAGGCACATGAACGTTGATATCCCACCCCACCCCACCCAACCCCCATATTGAAAAAGTAGCACGACTACACGCGCAGTTTTCCACCCGCTAGCAAAAACAAGAACAAGAACAAGAACAAGAACAAGAACAATAACAGCAACAACAACAACAACAGCAACAGCAACAGCAACAACAACAACAACAGCAACAGCAACAGCAACAACAACAACAGCAACAACAACAACAACAGCAACAACAACAACAACAACAACGGGGCTTTGAACAAACAGCGCTCTGGCGAGTTAAACAATAAACAATGGATCTTATACTAGGATACAAACTGGGTAGACAGACTGGATGGGCAGCGTAATACGTAGATTTGTTGCGATTAATTGGAGCATTGTACACCAACCAGCAGACTGGCCATATTCTCCTTCAGAATTAGGATATGAACCATGTTTATCTTAACCAAAAGCGGGATGATGACAAATTCGCCGAAGCCACGAATGAACCATCTCCAGCCAACCCAAAATTCAAGATATTCAAGGCAATGATCATCATCATCCCGCAGGTATGTTTCAATGAGTTTGAAAGCACCAACTACCACACTTTTGACCGTTCTTAGTGACAGCTAGCCATTGGTCCGTATAGACACCTGATCCTGGCCCAGATGCTTTGGTCACAACCATGTTCTCAATGCATACCCTGCGCAGGAAATACCATGTATACCATGTATCCGCAAAAAGGGAAAATATGGACATTTGAGCAGGGCTGCTCCAACCCATGATAGACAAAGGATAGTCATTTTGCCGATTTACCCAAATTATTTGCCTTGGACGTTTAGAGCAACCCTACTTGAGTATCTGGATGTCTAGTTTTGAAGACTTGCATGCAATCCAGTGAATATCCGATCCTCAAAACCCTGGGTTTTGCCACCTGCCTCACTTCGAACTTCCCTGGCCGTTGGCTTTGGTTTTAAAAATCGATTTTGGAGAACATGTCAAATTTGTAGAGAAGAGCTCCATTTATGGCCGGGATTTCTCATGTAGCCACGTTCGAAGACACCGGAGGGTAAATCCATTACTTTTCCATCATTATTCTAATATTATCCCGTATTATTCCCATATTATTCCATGATTATCCCTATTGAACCATATAAAACCATATTCAGCTATATATAAACCTCCATTATTATTCCATATAAAACCGTATTCTTCCATTATTTTCCATTACTATTCCATCATTATTCCATATAAAACCTATTGAACCATATAAAAACTCCATATAAATTGTTATCCCATATTATTCCCATATAAAAGCCATATCCCTATTAGTGATTATCCCATATACAACCATATTCAGCTATCATTCTCCATGAAGCTCCATAAACTTTGGTGACAAACCATCGGACCATGTTTCGCCAGATCCATCCGCGACTCGCTTCGCGCTTCGCAGGCCTATCAGGTCTTGGGGATCAGTTATTTCGGGAATGAACACACCGCATCTCCCATGAACGAAGCTTGGATGGGCGCCCTGGGATGGCTCAAGTTGTTTTTTTAACATCAGGTCCAGGTGGGGAGATGTTTAGGGAGGGGTTGTTTTTTTGTCGGAATCGAGAGTTTAGACAGGTTTAGGCTAGTTGTTTGATTGGGTTGCTTGTGGGTCGATCATTGAATTGGTCGACGCTTTGAGACTTTTGGTGTATTTTTATACCAGTTGATTATGATGGTACCATAATGTACCATAGGGATTGTTCCTGTATAATGAAGATGCTTTGCAAGCTGCTCACACGGTTCATATCACCTATGGTTTGTCACATGATTTGAGAATATTAAGATACTGAACCGGACAGCCTCTTTGCATTCACAAAGATACTTGTGAAAGACAAAAACTGTGCGTTTTCAAACGATTTCGCTGTACAGTCCGAACAAACATGTTTTTAATTGTTTGAAACATTCACGTACTGCTAGATGTTCATCCGGTGCCTGGGTTTCAGACTTGTATCAACCAAATTTCCTGAACCCATCCCTCCCAGAATGCGATGATGGGAAGAATTGCAATGCATTTTTAGGTGGGAATCATCCAGTTTCAACCATAAAATTTCCCTGAAACCGTCGCGAAGCTGAGGAACAAGTCTTTCATGATGCCTGGCAGATGACGCAAGGGTGCATGGATGTGCGGTCGAGATAAGGGTTGTCCCTTTTGGTGATTTAACGTAGCTATGGAAAATCACCGTTCTCAATAGGTAAATACGGTAAATCAAATCAGGCAGCTATATATTGTCCATAACAAACTGAGATTCAACCAGATGGTATTTTGTTGTGGCTCCTAGAATGCTATCGCCAAGATCATGGCTGAGTGTGATCATTGCTTGCCAACCCTTAACACCATCCAATCAAGACAGGCAGGTGTAGAGGTTTTGTTTTTGTGTTTTTTTGTTGCAAAACAAAGCAGTTGACACTAAACACAGCAATAGGATATACTAATTGACATATTATATAATATTATATATATATATATACATGCTAAATACTAATTATTGATTTGGTTTATGTGTTCAAACTTTTGACACTAAACCCTTCAACAGCAATAGGATATTGGTTTGAGGCAGTTGGTCGATGAAAGGGAGAGCAATGCTCGGTAAATGATCGTACTGTCAGTCACAGGCCCACACCTGTTTCCTCCATCATTGGACCCATACACCTTCGGTTCTTCATTGTGCCCCTATGATTTTGTTGAAAGCTATATGCGCTCCCTGTGTTGCCCAATATTCCAGTTTCGGGAAACCAGGTATATTATAAATATCGGTCAGAATTGTATTTATGTACCAATTTTGACCTGAAAGTTGTTATGCACCCTAAAAATCTCTTTAGGAATTGAATCGAACTGGTCCTCGAGTCACATTTGGGATGATGATACCAAACTGATGAGCACATTCTTGCGATATGTATGGATAGGTTGAAACCAACAAGTGCATAGACATTGTCTACCCTCTGGTTATTTAACATGGCTATGGAGAATGGTCCATTTACAGATGATGTACGTTGATTTAGATCAGATAATAAACATGAGGATTTTCCATACCTCTGTGCAAAGTTCACCTCGATCACCTTGAAGAAATTCAGTGCAGTGCGACGGTGACCGGTGACCTTCAAGGTGTGGTGCCCTTTAGGAAATCCAGAAATGGATCCCAAATCGCGATGAAAGTTGGTGGGTGCGATAAATATAACTTCAAGAACTATGGTTTATGGTATAGATATATATATATATATATCCCTGTGTACATTTCCACTATGAAATGGCTTGACCCATGTTCCATTCCAGGGGCATTTTTCTAACAAAGGGATGCATTTTGTAAGGACATTTTTCTGGTCAACCATGCCATTTTGTAAAAAGTGTGTTTTTTGCTGGGCGAATCATTTTGTAAGAGCCAACTTTCTTTACAAAATGAATCTATAGAATCTATAGCAAAAATCGTAGAGGTTTTAAATTCCACATTTACAGGGATTTTTTTTACGATGGTTGTATCAATGAAAAATCCTCCTTCTTTTCATCCTGTAACCATACAAAAAGATGTGGCAATCCCAGATTTTTTTGTTCGGTCGTTGTCCGGGCTTTCCCCATCTGGTTGGTGGTTTGGAACATGTTTATTTTCCATTTCATATATGGGATGTCATCCTTCAACCATTGACGAAATCCATCATTTTTCAAGATGGTGAAATTGCACCACCAACCAGTTATCCATCATAATTATCCATCATAACTATGGCAAATCACCATTTTCAATGGGGTTATACTACCAGGAAGGTTTTCCACGCTTTCCCCATAGGTTTTCCACATCCTTTTTGCCACGCCCAGGAAGCCTGGCAAGACCTCTACGACCTGCTGGGTTGCTGGTTCAGCTGGGGGTAATCCTCGGAGATCGGTGGTGATTTTCCATGGCAAACTGTGAACAAATTTTCCATGGCGAACTGTAACATATAACCAGAGGGTACATATTTTTTTAAAAGATATACTGGAGATAGAATGCATATAATATATATATATATATATAATCAACTAACGACGGTTATATAATGGAATATAGTGAACATACCCTGGATGGAATATGTTGTGACCCCACTGTTTTCCTTCACTGGAATGATGGTGTTAGGATTCAGCAAATTGCCTTATGATCAGAGTTGTTTTCAAGTGGGTGAATATATATATAATATAATACATATATATATATATATAATATAATACATATATAGAATACATATATATATAATACACATATATATATAATACATATATATATATAATACATATATATATGTATTATAATTCAGCCAGTAATAGTTGGGAAGATCTAAAATATCTTTGGCCACTAAAAATATCTGAAAGGACGCCTTTTTGTGGGATTCACTCAATGCCATCCCGGGCATCCCCCTTTTCGAAAAGGGTGGTGGGATTCACTCAATGCCATCCCGGGCATCCCCCTTTTCGAAAAGGGGTTGATGAAAGTGCGGCACTACTGCGCCATTATTTGGGAAACGACCCCTGGTCATGGTTGGTTACCCTCTGGTTTCTTAACATAGCCATCGAAATTCCCTATGAAATGGAGTTTTTTTTAATTGGAAAATATGGGAAAATCATCTATAGATGGGCCATTTTCCATGGCTATGTAAACGTTTACCAGAGGGTATACGCCATGGGTGACTATGCAATTGGGAGAATCCCACAGAAAAACATGATTTTTTTTTTGCTGCACATATCCCATTGTGTATCCCACAAAATGTCCATGATGATTCTGGTATTTTTGATATTTGTACAACATATCAAACATACCATGAACAAGTACAACCTGGATGTTGGTGATGTATATGATACTGGTTATACCCCCAATGTTTGTTGGTATTTCATGAACAAGTACAACCTTATTTTTTATCGCTTTTATCCCTACAATGTGACCCCCCCCAGTTCTGTTTGTTGCTTTATAAACCCCACGAAGACTATCGTTGCCAGATGTTACACGTAGCATAAATCATGGTGTAAATGGAGGAAAAACCCTATGGTTATGACATTGCCAGTTCGCCATGGAAGCCATGGCCCATCGATTCATAGATGGTTTACCGTTCTTAATAGCATGGTGGAGCTTTCCTATTAATAGCATGGCCGTCTGGTTATGACTAACATAGCCATGGTTTTTCGATGGCCCATAGAAATAAATGGTTTACCGTTCTTAATAGCATGGTGATTTTCCATGGCGAACTGGCAATGTCATAACCAGATGGTATCAACACAGCGTCCACGTTCACGATGGATCGAATCCCCCGAGGATCATCCGATAGCGAAGAAATTTTCAGAAAACCACGTCGTGGGACAATCCCACCACATCTTGATACGAAGATATCTGGAATAAAGGATTCAATCATCAATAATAGGGATATGATAGTGGTTAATAATGGTTAATAGTGGTTAATAGTGGTTAATAATGGTTAATAGTGGTTAATCTGGTTATAGGGATTGGAATAGGAACATATATATAGACGGGTTGGTGGTGTTTGGAACATGTTTTTTATTTTCCCCAATAGTTGGGATGATCCAATCTGACGAAGTCATATTTGTCAGGTTGAAACCACCAATTAGATTATAACATATGAATTCGTACTATTTTCTATTATTATATACTATCTGGGTAAATTATAACGACCTCACTGCGACCTCACTGGAATCATGGTTAATAAGGGAAATCATCCCAAAATGGCCTTAATTCAGGTTAGTGAAATATTATAATTTACCCAGCTACTATTATTACTATTATTATTACAAGATATGACTGGAAAAAAACACACTGAAAAACAGGAGGATCCTAAAAAAGCAGCAGACAACAAGTCCACCACACCGATTGGCCTTGTTGTTGTCTGGTTACTTGGGATGAACGAACGGGGGATGAACTACAGGATGGGGAAAACCTTTGTGATGTGAACGTTGGTTTATAAACATGATACCCTCTGGTAAACCTACAAAAAACTATGGAAAGATCCACCATGTTTAGTGGGGAAACTCACTATAAATTGTCATTTTCAATAGCTATGTTAGTTTACCAGAGGGTAATCCCCATTAACTATGGTTATATCTACCATAAACCACAGTTTTTTCACCACTTATGAGACAACTGAAGGCTATCAACTGGGGGCCCCATCCTGTATATTGTAGGTCCTTTTATTGTCTTCAACTAGTTTGAATTGTAACGTTGGTTATCTATCCAATACTTAGGGTATGACCCACACCCACATTTTCATGATTTTACCAGGTTTGTTCTGGCGATGCTATTTTCTTGGAATATTGATCACTATTCAGGCATAAATTGGACAGATTGGAACCAGGTATGATTTATCAAATCATTCATGATAATTGACTCAAAGACGCAAAGGCACAGAATTTCCATGAATTTCCAACATTGGAATGTGCTACATCTGGCGGTTGGTTTGAACATGTTGTTGATTTCCTCTCATTGAAAATGGGATTTCCCTCTTCACATGTGTCATGAAATATGTTTGTGTCAAAATGTGGTGTCCCCACTTGAGGGCCATTTGTTTGGGACTTGGTCAGTGGATTTAGCAGGCAGGGGCAGCTGAAGCTTTGGCAAAAGATCTCATGTTCAGCACATTGTTTCAACATGCTTCAACTCCAAATCTTGTTGGTGGTTTCAAACTGTTTTTCCATTTCATATATGGGATAATCATCCCAACTGACGAACTCATATTTTTCAGAGGAGTTGGTATACCACATGCCTTTGGTGTTCGCTTGCAAGGGCGAGTGGCACACAACGATGGTACGCTTACGCATCTGTATGCGATATACCAATATATACCAGTTATGTTTGTTGGTTTATAATCCCCATGAATATTCTAGATAGTTAATATCTATGATAGACCCTAGGGCCCTTGTCTTAGTTATATAGTTATATAGTCAACTTGTCGCTTCACGTCATGGGCGTCGCTTCGTTCGGCATGCTTCGCCATGGGCCATGACCAAGTCTTTAAGGTTCGGGGATCGTCTTGGACCGGGTGGTGTTTTTCATGGGTGGATATTCTGTCCCTTGGCACCGCTACCGGCCGGCCGGTCGACTGGAGGATCCGGACCGGAGGATCCGGAGGAATTTCGATAAAAACAACGGAACAGTGACCGTTGTTTTAATGAATCAATCTTGTAAATAACCATTCTAGAAATGGGATAGAAGATGATTTCTGAAGTGGTTAATGACCAAAATTTTCAAAGTTACGGCTATGACATGCTAGAACAATGTCTTCACATCGGGGCTTGCAAGATCCGAGCACCAGGCTGTTTTTAACCACTTTACACAAAATTGCTGGCTGGAGGGCTATAACGTTGGTTTACCAATGATGGCCCTTAAAGCCTTAACAGTTGTGTTTATGGGTTTATAATGATATATAACTGGAGTTATAGGAGTTATATTTCCATTTAAAACTGTTAGTTGGGCCATAACTGCACATCGCATCAAATACCACTTTACTGCATTCACTACCACATTTTTTTGGCACCCCCAAAGATATATTGACAATGAATGCCTGGACAATTTTAGCAAAGCACCCTGTTCAACATATTTTGTTGGGTGGCATATCTACTATTTTCCAAGGATAATGACGTATCATGACTTCCCAATGATGCAGTCTTAAGCTGTGTCGGCAGTTGGACACAAAAGTTCTCTTAGCACCCTGACAGTTGGATGAACCTTGATGTCAGCAGTGACAGCGCTATGAATACCATCTGCTGATTCAACCTGGCTACTGAACATGACTCATTTCAATGATTTACCTGTTGAACAATGGTGGTTTTCCATAGCCATGTTAGATTACCAGAGGGTAGTTCTCAATCTCTAAATCCAAATTCTTCTCTCACTGGTTGTTTCTTGATTTCTTGAACATAGCATGACGGTTGATCACATACAGGGTTCAATAAAAACATGTTCCAACATCATGAGGTAAGCATCCCACATATCCCACATCCTGACAGCTGGTTGGCACGCCAAATCCCCAGCGATTACCAAGTTCCCATTCAAATCACCCACCATTTTCGGTGAATAATCAGCATTTTCCAATGGTTTTTACCCTCTGGTAATGACTAACATAGCTATTGAAAATCACCATGCTATTAATGGGAAAATCAACTATAAATGGCAATTTTTCATAGCTATGTTAGTTTACCAGAGGGTATTGGTTGGGTAATGGTAAATTGCTTGTTTTGTTTGGGTTTCGCATCTCAAGGTTCCAACTACTGCAGTTTCCCACGTTTTTTTTTTTTTTTTAAGTGTTCGATGATGGGAGTCGTTTAAGCCTTCGTTGTGGCTTCTCCCATACCACATGCGCCATACTAAAAATTGGTGATACCATCAGCCAACATGATCCTCCACCCCCTGACTCTAGCTGAAAACACCAAGGCCAAATATGGATACAGCCAGGTTTATGATGACAACATGGAAACGATCCGCAGGTGTGGTGACCGCTGTTGCGACATAGACGTGGCTCAACACGTTCCAATGGACCTGTCGTTTCCGTCCGCTTTGTTGTTTTGTTTCTGTTATCCCAATAAAAATGGAATGATATCAATTAACCTATTTTAATAGTATATAATTGATGGATGATCATATTCTTCCCAAATAAGCAGTATCCATTAATGTTACAATGTGGGCCCCCCCAGTGATGTTTGTTGGTTTATAAACCCCATTAACTATTGTTATAAGTATCATAAACCATAGTTATTGGAGTCATAAACCAACTTAGCTATCTAGGGGGCCCCACATTGTACAATAATAAAAATGGGTTATCACGATCATCCAATCATCCATTCCTAGTCTACATCCTCTTCACAGGTGGACACGCGATGCAGGCTTCGAGGTGCGAACAGACTTTGAGAAGGCACCACGGGAGTCGCCACTTCGCCGTCACCGGGGGTGTAACGTAGTTGCGGTGATCAATGGATAGACTGAGAAGGCATGTTAAGGCCATATAGAAGTCAGTTATAACCCACATAAAAATGGAATGATAACATGATAACCCCATTTATAATCATGGTAAAGGATGGTAAAGGGTTTTAAGTGTACCTAACCAGAGTTATAGGGACCCCATATCGGAACTTATGGAGGTTTTTTCAATCCATAGCTGGAGGCTATAGCCATGAATAAACCCAACTGCACACCGAAAATGTACGGAAGCAGCAAATTGCTTAGATCCAATGTTGAGCCAGGGCTTCGTTTGGGATGTCAGATTGGGGGGATTGGAACTGTTGATCATGCATCTGTTGGTAGGTAAACCTGTGAAAAATATTAGGGACAATGTGTGAAGACGATGTGGAACGTGCAAGGTGGTGCCGTGGTGCCCCGCGTTTTTTTGTTTGTTGCTAAGTTGCTAAACATATCTCCAATAACTCTTGGGTTTGCTTACTGACCAATCTTGATGGGAATTTAATAAGCAAAGCAATTGGAATGCAACCATCAAAATTTGGGAATTTAACCGGCCAAAAAAAAAACACAGCTTGGCATAGCTGGTGTATGCGCCGGTGTGTTTCTCGCGGTTAAACCATGCCCCTGGTGACCCAACGTAAGTCCCCTATATATGTGGGTTATCAATAAATTGTTATATTAGAAATCTGGGTGGGATAAATAGTCATAATCCCCTATAAAAAGTGGCTTTAGATTTGTAGGTGATAAAGTGGGTTATCCCATCTATAAATGGTTTACTTCGTGGCGGAAGATGATCCTCCAAGTGCTCTGACGAAGGGAGATGTCGTTAAGTGACGAGCGAAGCAGCGAAGAGTTGGGAGCTGTCGGACAGCCACAAGGTGGTGCCCCCCCAGTGATGTTTGTTAGTTTATATAAACCATAGTAACTATAGATATATCACCTATAAACCATAGTTATTGGAGTTATAAACCAACTTAGCTATCTAGGGGGTCCCACATTGTATAAACCATAGTAACTAGTTCGATATATCTACCATAAACCATACAATGTGAGGCCCCCCCCGTGATGTTTGTTGGTTTATAAGCCCCAGTAACTATAGTTATATCTATCATAAACCATAGTGACATTGGAGTTATGTGAACCCCAACTTAGCGTTTCCGAACTGGGGCACCACCAACAGCAGGTGGCAGAATGGCGGCTCTCTGCGGATAATTTGCACTGGGATGTGGCGACTGGGCGACAGATGGCGACAGGGCGGAAAGCGGTGGAGGCTATTTGGGCTCGAAGGGGTCCCCATAAAACGGTGTACACCGAAAAATGTGGATTTCATCCGGAAAATTCAACATTTAACTTAACTCTCCAAAATTGGGGTTGATATGTGATGAATGAACAGTACTGAATTAATGAATGTTAATGATAGGCAAGTTGGTTTATAACTAGCTCAAGTTGTGTTTTTTTTTCGATCCCGCGGGCGAACCTTGAACCGTATATTTGTTGGCCCTTGTTGGCAACAATGCTCGGTATGGGATATCTCCAATCATTTTTTCGAGGCTTTCCATAGTCATGGGGGTACTCCAAAATAGATTCGTTTTATTTCATGGATAATCCCAATCTAAAATGATCTAATAGCTGGATCATAGCTAGGGATACCCCCATGACTTGGGAAACCTCCCTATAGTCAATGGGAGATCTCCAGGATCCTAAAATGGAGGTACTGTACCATATGTTTGGCCATATTTTGTGGAGATATTCCCTTACATAGGCCTTACATAGGCCTTATATATGGTAGGTACCTCCAATTTAGGTTCCTGAAATGGCCATTGATATAGATGGTGGTTTTCCTCTTTTTGTGATCCAAAAACCGCTGGGAAGATTCCGCAATTTCCAGGAGACCATTGGCTGGTCATCACTGGTCATTCCTTGATCACCCCATGAGACGTAAACCACGGATCGCTAGCAACTGCTTAGTGGGGTCAAGATGGGAAAGCCATTTACAATGTGGGCCCCCCAGTGATGTTTGTTGGTTTATAAGCCCCATTAACTATTGTTATAAGTATCATAAACCTGAGTTACTGGAGTTATAAACCAACTTAGCTATCTAGGGGGCCCCACATTGTAGAAATGAGGCAACCTACGTAGGAGATTTCTGACCAAGGTTAATCACTTGCTAAGTGGGATGATTCTGAAAGTATTACGCACCATGAAAGGGAACATGTAAAATTTGATTCGAAAACAAATCCACACAGCATATACGCTTGCTGTCGTTGGTGCATGAACAGCTAGCGATTTTCTATGTTTTTTTTTGATGTGTGGGAGAAACAAATGGACATCCATTGACAGGGGCTACTGCAAAAGACCACGAGCACGAGATAGAATTCCAGCATGAAAGCCATGTCCATGAGCCACTCATGGTCAATACTTGGACGTGCATCCCACTTACTCAGTGGGTGATAAACAAAGTACAACCAAATTATTATTATTATTATTATTATCATTATTATTATATATATATTTTACATATTGGCATATCCTAAGTGTATTTTGTTTTTTGAACTTATTAAGTGTGATGCAGCCGCAACACATTGCTATGCACATGTGGCCGTGATTTCCAAGTGATCTTCGAGGAGCTTTCCAGTGAACATGTGGATTGCATTGGATTGCGCATGATTGCATTACTTGGATCTTACCAGGCGTAGTTGAGTGGCTAGTAAGTGGAATATACCCACTAATATATATATATATATATATATATATATGGATGTAGTTGAATGTATCCCTAAATACATCCTGAGTTTGTTTTTCGGAAACACAGACTACCAAACTATTTCTGGCTGCATTTAGGGTTCATTCTTCGGCAAAATTTCAGTCCCGAAATCTCCACAAAAAAAAAACTGATCCTCCAGCGCTCAGGAAATGAATCGGGATTTGGCCGCCACTTGGTGAAAGAAATGGTTGACGATCGTAGCACCGACGATCACCATGAGGTGGTCAAAGAACATTACTGGGGGTGGTTTCCCAAAAAAAGAAATGGATTGAAACATGTTCGCTGCAACCCTGACGTTAATGCCCCAATCAACATATTTGTTCATAGGGGGGGGCAAATTTTGATCCCTTATGAAGAAAAAGTTGATGTTATTACCCCAATTAACATATTGTTCAGAGGGTGTTTCAAATTTTAATGCGATGATGATCATGATGTGATGATGCGATGATGCGATGATGATGCTGCTGCTGATGATGATGATGATCATGATGCTGATCATGATGCTGATGCTGATGATGGTGATGATGATGATGATGATGATCATGACGATTGTAAGTGTGGAGCAACGTCCGGGTTGGGGCGAACATGTTTATTAAACTCATTAGCCACTGATAGAAATTGGGATGTGCATCGAAGTAGTGGTGATTATGACATTGTTTTGACCAGTTCGTGTCATCAATTCTGAGCGGTTTCTGCAAAATCTCACAAAAACAAACAATCAAAAACAAACAATTCCAGGATATTATGGGTTATGCTTACATCTTAATTTCCAGGTTTTCCAGTGTTCAATCGATTTTGACATATTTGGGTTGCTAGATTCCACTTCTCAGATAGGGTTGGACAACCTTTCCACTAATCAGCTCACTCATGATTCCATTGTCATGGGCCCCCCACAATCCCGATACTGCGACCCAAAAAATGACTGCAAACAGGTGGAGTGTCTTTGGATGATTCAACTACAATGTCAACCCTGGATTAATAAACCACTACTAGTTGACATTAGGGTGTTAATAGTGGTTAATAGTGGTTAGTAGTGGTTAGTAGTGGTTAGTAGTGGATTAATAAACCCCTAGGCTGTTTAATTGGGAGGGTACCATAAAAAAAGTATCAAATCATGACTATTGGAGGAGTACCCCCCTAATTGATAAACCATGGTTTAGTCTCATCCGGAGTTGACATTCTGCTATCCTTTTCTATCCAAGTTTACAGATTAACACGTCTGATCCCATCTCGGGAACAATTGCAGTTCAGAACGAGAGGAGAGGCAGCCCTGTTCAGTGACGAGATCCCCCAGTGTTTTCTCGCAGCTTTTTCTCGATGTTTCAAAAGAAGATGGGCAGCTTTTCCTGGTTTTTTTTCGGACATCATACCGACGAGAAGGTTTGTCTAAAAATGGGATATAGCATCGCCAAATTGCATGTGAGGAAAATGATGATATAGCATCGTTGTAGTTTGGACGCCCTATTTTCAAACAAACGCATGTATCTAATACTTCACATGATTTCAGATTCCCCTGGTGATTCTTTACTCAGGTGACTCTACAGGAAACCGGGATTAATACCAGCCAGAACCCGTAGCTTTTTTCCAATCATATCCCAAAGCATGCTTTGTAAGAATTTTGCGGAAAAGCAGTGGTTCTGCCAGAAAACCATAGAAAACCATAGAAAACCATCAAACCAGATCTTCCTTTCCTTTCGGTTTCCTGCGGAAAAACATATGTTTCTCTGTTGCTTTGGTTCTCCATTGCCAAATTGCCGGCCCTAGGACTACTGGTGCAGGCTCTTGTTGAATGCTCGGCTCCTTTGATTCGAATAAAAAAAAAAATCGTCTGACTGGGGGCAGTTACACCAGAAAATACCGGCATTTAGTCCTGATGATGATCATGATCATGATGGGGATAGTATAATTTAGTATATGCACTTAGTATATTTATAAATATATACACATTATAATGTGTATGATGGGGATGATGACCATGATCAAGGTTTCATATATTAAATCATTGAATATAAAGGTTCGAATATCAACAAATATCAAACAATATGCCAAAAATGCCAAGACTAGAAACCATTATCACAATCATGATGATGATGATGATGATGATGCTGATGCTGATGATGTGGTGAATGGAATCGGGCACCCAATTCTTAAACAAACCCATGTCTGTGAGGACCATTTATGATTCTTTTGTATACGAAAAGGATCCTCGGGGACAATAATAGTCCAACAATTTGGTTAGTTCTAGGAGGCTCCCTCAATTTCCCAGCTTCATCCAGTTTCGGAACAGTCTTTTTGGTTTGTTGATTTGGTTTGTTGACATAAATTCACATAAATTTTGGAATGTTTTGGATACTTCGATGTTCCAACTAATTTAAGATATAAGATATTCCCGTGATATTCCCCATGAAGTTCTGCTTCCGACAAGAATCCCCCAGCCACTCAGGCAAGACCCGGTCGACATTGGTCCACCACCCCCAGCGCCAGCACCGCCAATCTTTACCCCGCCGGTTTACGTCGCCACACCCCGGCTGGACGCGCCTTCCCCGGTGGCAGCGACGTCAGTGAGCGGTGAAGGTAACGGCATTCCATGGTGGATGACTCAGGACGCGGTGGACACGACACCTGAGAGGTGGAGAAACGCTAAAATTTTTGGTGGGACATGGTGGGACTAGTGAGTGATATGATATGTTTGTTGGTTGATGTTACCCCTTTGAAACTACTTACTCTACTATACAATCATAGGCCCAACAGTTTTTGGAGTCCAACTTAGTGTTGACAAACTGGGGCACCAGATGGTTGGTAAATTTGTATAAATTTACCATTGATTTTTATGATTTTGGATGCTGGGAACGATGCTGTTCTTTTTGTGCATCGAAGTACCGTTAACCGTTGACCGTTCACCGTTAACGTGGCAAGCTGGGAAATCCCTACAGGATGTCTCCCACCTATAATGGTTGGAGATTTTGTTGGTGACGGTCTAAATCCTGCGCAATTTCGCCCCACAATGTTGGATGGTTGGTGTCCCCAAAACAAACAAACGGAGGCCCTAATTGGAGGATTTTCCGCTGTGATTTTGGAAATTCTCGCTATATACCCTCTGGTAAATAAACAGTGGACCCTGAAAATAGCACTTTTTTTATGGAAACTAATCTTCCAACCCCTATCTGGCAGGGTCAAACTGTTAATTTACTGGAGGGTAAATATATGTTGATTATGTTGGTCAATCTTCAACTTGGGCTCATATGCTTGGGTGGACGCATTACAGCCGCGGAGCCCGATGATTGCCACGGGTTATCCGGTTATCCAACAAGAAAAAACGGAGAAATCAATCAACGACAAGGGAGATATTCACATGCTCCTGGTTTAACTCCCCAAATGGTCCCAATGGAATGTGGAAATTCCCTATGAAAAACCGTGTTTCGTTTAGGGGGTGTTTTTTCTGTTAGGGGGATGGGGTTCGTCACCCGTGTCCAAATTGGCAACATAACTGTGATTATCGCTGGGTATACAGCTTGTTAAACTACGGGGCACCGGATGACTCGGTCCTTATGAAATCCACCTGGTTGGTGGTGACTGGAACATGAATTTTATTTTCATTTATTTTCCATTGACCAACCATTGATAGTATATAGATAGGTATAGGGATAATCTGTGGTAAATCTATGGATAATATATGGGATAATCCTTCCATTTCATATATGGGATGTCATCCTTCCCATTGACTTTCATATTTTTCAGAGGGGTAGGTATACCACCAACCAGAAATCCACATGTTGCTAAGATCGCTGGATGGCGTTAGTCAAAGTCCAAGGTCTTTTGGTCGTTCAACCATCATGATTGCTGCCACTCGAATGCCATGATGGGTAGTTCCTGTAACCACCCCATGACATACCCTCTGGTACACTAACATAACTATGGAAAATCACCATGCTATTAATGGGAAAATCAACTATTTCTATGGCCATTTTCAATAGCTATGTTAGTTTACCAGAGGGTATCCCATTCATTTCGAACATCCATCCATTGATTAAATCCCCATGTTGAATGGCTAAGTCGGCTCCCGCGAAGTTCCGTTTTGTACACTTCCAAAAAAAATAATAAAAAAAACGCGGCTCAATTGTTCATCATTTTCATGGTGAAATCGCAAAGTCTTCAGCATTTGTGTTTTTATCCACCATTTTCCATTATTGCTCCTGCTTCACCAAGTTTTCACCATTTTTTGCTGTTGAAAGCAGCAGTTTTCCATAGCTAGCTGTGAAAAAATCTGGCAGGACTTTCCTCCGGAGCCTGTGCCAGTGAAGCCAGTGAAGCGGGTGCAGGCGGAGAAGCGGGTGCAGGGGTTGGGTGTATCAAGTTTAGGGGATTTGACTATGGTTGTTTGGCACTACTGTAGTGGGATTTAATAGGACTTAATATTTAACGGGGTTTCATATGACTTAATGTTGTTTGATGGGATTTTCTTAGAAGTTTTCTTAACGGTTTAATCATTATAATTACCAGTAGTACCGCACAAGGCGGTGGCGGAAGTTTCAAAAATAGGAAACCTATAGGAGAGACTGGTTGTTGTGAATCAGGGATGGCAGAGCGAAGCCACTGATGGACCGAAAGGTGCTTG
>Ga0126342_10010048_pt1 | contig 16937 bp, 14 predicted proteins | sample Cyp1metagenome_FD_92528 | JGI IMG/M metagenome (GOLD analysis project Ga0126342, IMG submission 92528) | Coral microbial communities from Lord Howe Island, Old Settlement Bay, Australia - Cyphastrea 1 metagenome | ecosystem: Host-associated > Invertebrates > Cnidaria > Coral ... | reverse complement strand
GTTTTTTTTTAAATATTTGTTGAATTTTCTCTAAGGGGCCCTCCCCAAAGAGTTTCTGAATGTTTGTTTCTTTGTTAGTATTTTTAAGTATGTTGAATCAGTGTTTGATGATAGCTACTATCCAAAAAAAAGGAACCTTTTTTATATGCAAAATCAAGGAAAAACACTGTAAATACCAGTGAATTATAGGAACATATGGGTTTTGGGGGGGTGGTACCATATATGTATATATATATGCCTTATATACTTCCAGATGCGATGTCAGAAACTACAATAAAATAATTTGTCACGATGGGGATCACTGGAAGTAAAGTTATTTTTATGAATTTGGTTGTCCCCATCATTTTTGCTGGTACTTTCTCTTTTTCTCCATAGTCCTTCCAAGTTTCAACCTGTTTCTTGAACGAACTTTTACTGTGGTTTGTGAGCCATCGGCTGCTCAATGTATGGAAACATCGCCAGATGTTTTTTTTCAACTTCAATGGATCCAAATTCATGTCACAACCATAACCGTATATCTGCATAGAAAATGGATGTTCTATGGCTAAGTGGCATGGCTTATTCCAGCTACTTCCAGCCTGTTTCAGGGACAAATCTGGATGAAGGATCACCCCGCTGAGGCAGCTTATTCACCAGGGTTATATGGTTATGAACCATGTACTGACCGGGATAATCCTCCAAGTACTTGATTTATCTTGATTCATATAATGTTCCAGTTTCAGTTTTGATGGTGAAACTTCTTCAATCCACAACGTTTCACTTCACTAGTCACTTGGTCGATTGCCTGAAGGAAACTATGCTTGAAGCAGGGTTTTTGCTTGTGATTGATCGCGAAGGTGCATGCGTATCTGTAGCTAGCTAGTTATCTACTTATCCATCTATCGATCTTAGCTTAGCTTTGTTTTGCTTTGCTTGTATCTTATCTATATCAATTTTTCTATTACAGCTACATCTCTGTATGTATGTATATAATCACTACCCTTTTAAGGAGGCCTCAGGTGTAGGATGGTTACATGTTTCTATCTTAGTTTTACCTTCTTTTTCGAACACTTTCTGAAAGGAACTATGGACCTCAGACATAGGTTGATTACATCCCCACAAAGACACCTCACAAACAGTTTACAAACTGCTTGCGGACATTTAACAATGTTTACCTTCCTCCCCCCACTATCCGTAGAGTACGGGGGGGGGTTCGGAGGGGGCTACGGGGTGACGTATCTCTTACGGACTTTCAACCGCCCCCCCTAAATAAATCTTCCGCGGCACGGTTTTTGACGTAGGAGGGGTCTAACATACATATAGCCTTCCCCATCAGGAAAAAATACGAAGGGGTCAAAATTGTTGCTTACATTTTTTGAACGCCACCCATGCTTACACCCCACAAAAAGGGTGGTGATTGTATACATATATATATATTTACATTTATGTATATATATATATATATTATACACATCATATGATATTATATAATATTATATACAGTGTGTATATATATATATATTATATTTATGTACATGTATAACATATAACATATATATATATATATAGCCACACACACATGTACACATATCCATCCACCCGCCGACATAAGTTCCCCAGCATGTGCTACATGTGTCCCTCCCTTGATGGTGTTGATGGAGTTGACAAAGCTCACCTGCGTCATGGATGGGATCGCAGCCTTCATGAAAGTGGCACTGGAATATTGCTGAAATATTACCTCTCCAGCTACCTATATATGTATACACGTAAACATTACATGATTCTATATATATATAATTATATATATTGTTGAGGGGGCTGATGTTCGCCCGAAACTATTGGGTCCGGAATCAAAATTGAACAGCATAATACAAACAATCAAAACAATAAGGATAGGATATGGCCCAGAAAAAACACGGATAAAAGGAGTGGGAAATGGCCAAGAACAATGCAGAACCATTGCAACTATCAAAAAAGTGGAGTGTCAATCCAGAACAATGCTAACTCCAACATATGTAAAAACATTGGAAAACACATGGTGAGAAGACCAGAAATACCCTCTGGTAAACTAACAGATTGCTATTGAACATGGCCATAGAAATAGTTGATTTACCCATTAAACATGGTGATTTTCCATAGTTTCTTGTATGTTTACCAGAGGGTAAGGATCCTACTCATATCCTACTCACAACGGTCATCGAGTCAGCTCATCAACGGTCAGATGAGTCTGGTACAACGTCGCCCTTGGTTCCTTGGTTGAACATGTCATCTATAGACCATAGCAAACCCATAGCAAACCCCCAAAAGTATATAAACTAGGGTAAACTGCCATGTCTAAATAGAAAAGTAAACTAAGTAAACCAAGTAAACCAAGTAAACTACGTAAACTAAGTAAACTAAGTAACCCCACATAGAAAAGTAAACTAAGTAAACTCCCACTAAAATGACGCGGTAAGGTACTGTTGGTACTGTTCTATGTTAACAATCAACTGATCGGGGTCACCTGGGCAATTTTCGAGATTCCCAAGGTCGTGGAGCTTGGATATCTGCTTGCTTTGAAATCTATGAGGGAACTCCATCAAACCAGTCTGACTATTGCCCACGGTTATTTTGCGTCTAGGACTTCTATGTTTATTTGGGGGAGTTTGGATAAACCCCACGAAGCTTATGTCTGGTCTAGAGTGCAAAGCATGTGTTTTTGTTTGCATGAAGATACAAAATCCGCACAGCATGCGATCTTCTCTGATAGAAATTCTGATAAACATATGAGGGTAATGCCACAAAAGATAGAAAAGTGAATTATCACTATTTCGACAGGGGTATACTGTTATACGTTCTATCTATCTCTTTGGGGATAACTATAAACCCATAGAACCCCTCCATTTTTCTTAGACGTTGTTGACTCCAACATTTATAACCAGCAGCCCGGGAGACCAGCCCCCACCTGGTTGAAGTTGCCATCCTGCTGTCGGGATTGATATGCTGGGAAAGCATATCACCGGTTCTTGGTTACATAATATCCCATCTTAATCCGTCTTATTTGTCACTGGATTTATCATGTGTTGTCAATCATATTGTGTATTCTTATTATATTCTACAATCCTTCATATGTGTGATATGCCTAGTTAAAACAAGCATCCTAGTTGTTGGTTGCATACTAGTTGGTTGGTGAACTTTCCCCGCTTTTCTTTTCCGGAGATTCAAAGCAACCAAGCAGATTGAGTAATCGCATTATAATCTGGCTGGTGGTTGACCTACCCCTCTGAAAAATATCAAAGTCAGTTGGGATGATGACATTCCCAATATGTATATGGGAAAAAAAATCATGTTCCAAACCACCAACCAGTAATGTTTGCTGGTTCAAGGCTATATGTTTGAAACCACGAACGAGTCATCTTTGAGGTGCGACTGCAATTGTTGATGATCGAAACAAACACATGTTGGTTTGATGATCAAGCTTCCATTGGCCCCATTGGTTTACCATGATTGTTTGTTGGCTAAATCCGAGTGTTTCCCCATCTTCTAATGACGAATTCCCCAATTTTTGGTGATGAATTCCCCATGTTTGATGACCCAATTCCAATTTTAGATGCTACTTATACATAGTTGTAGAATATAAATGAATATAAAGCATCATGTAGCCACTGTCACAATGTTTGATTGTTGAATCTTACTTAATTTTCCATCATTTTCCCACCATCATCATTAAATGCTGTGTCTGTTTGTTCATCCAAATCAACAAATTCCGATCGTTGGACGTCAATCGCCATCTCCAACTTCTCGGATTCCGAATCCCAGCAGGTTTCGGTGACTTCCACGGCTCCCAGATCGGCTCCGAAAGGCTGAAGGCCACTTCCCAACGATCGCTGCATTTCTCGTAGATCATTTGGCCACCTGGCGAGTCAGCCAGGTGATGCAGCCAGGAAACCATGGGGACTCATGGGGATTGATTCAGCTGATTTGTTTGAATGGCGAGTCACCTGCCACCGGATGAGGCCCTGAAACTGAGTGTGGATCTAAGCTTGAAAGGAAGAGATTCAACTAATTTGACCAATGAAACTTGGATTTTCATCAAGTCAAGTGGAAGATTCTCCCACTTAGCGGATTAATGGTTACGAAGTCGATGAAGTACACGGAGTGGACTATCCCGTGAAAAAACGTGTTTTAGCTTTCTATGGCTACTGACCAGTTAAGTGGGATAATAATTCAAGCTGGAACTAGTAAATGAGCCTATTCTTACCAGTGGGTATAGTGCTCTGGGTGTACGAACTATTCTTTACCCACGGTAGTAACACCCACTGGTTGATTCAATGAAGTTAGTAGGTTGACTACTGCCCCGGGGTTCATGTGGATAGATGATAGGCATAGGGTTTAGGTTCGAAATGAGGCCTTATTCGTGGGCACCCCAAATTTTGGGTTTCTTTTTTAACGATCTTTTGCCTGACCAAAATCCACCTGGATCTGCATCCAGATTAGTCAGTGGTTTATAACTCATGTAAAACTGCGTTCCATGGTTGTATGGGTACTTGGATATACCCCGCAGCTTGAGGTTTATTATATATAGTAACGTTTTTTCTTTGTAGTCACCTCTTACTTATTTACTGGGATCACTCTGAAAGCATGAGTGAAGGTTGCCTAGATTTTCTGGTGAAGATCAGAATATCACCATTCTTACGGCTTATGACGGCTGGTGGCACCCTTTCTATGCTTCACATCCAATATTTTCCTGATCAATCTGCATCTGCAGAATACTTATCTGATCCCCAGTTATGTGATTGAATTCCCACTGAATTGATGATGAGATCCCTGTGCAGCTTTGGACGTTACAAACGGGCCGACCGGCTCCATCCGTGGCACTTCGAAGGAAGAAACCTGGGCATCATGGGGATATGATGGGTATTTTTCATTGAATATCTGGATGAACCATCCAGATATAATTTGTAGTTACCGACTGTAACATACTGCAATATTGAAATTTGATGTAAACTTAGGTGTCAATCAACATGAGTCACTTGTCTGAATTTGACTTGGTTGACTCATGTTTGAATGTTGGGTTTTGCCGACAAAGATGAGTCAAGAGCAAGTGACATATAATTATATAATTATACCTATATATAATATAATAATGTATCTTCTCTAGTTTAAAACATCAGGTTCCAGATATCTTCCAGATAGACATTGGATCTTTGGGCGCTTAACCACCAGTTCACCACCCGGTGATCCAACCAATTCTGCAAATTCACCAACTTGAGGATGGGGGATGGTCAGAACCAGCTGGAGCATGAAAACCTAATCTGAAGCAGTTGAGAGCGAGTTTCAAAATGAAACTATTTCAGTTACAAGGGTGGATCAACCATTTCATGGATTTTTTCGTACTGTTTCTATATATTTCTATATTATCTTTCGCATCATGAACATCCCAGCATTTTATGGATCAGAAAGCGGACACAGCGATTTAGTGAACATGTTATACCAAAGCAGGTCGGGTCATCCAGCTGAACACCTCTTACAAGGCGCCTTAGATCCACACAAGCTTCAGCGAACTTGAAGCTTTGGGGTCTGTCTAGCTGACCATGGTGAGTAAGAACCGAACCATTCTTGGATTGGTTCAAGGGAACCAACCATTTCGATATCATGCGAATAGAATGGGAATATCACTAACACGATGGGAAAATATTGGAAATAATTATCAGTGGATGGATTTGGGAAGGAAAGTGCTTAACTTAACCAGAAACCATGGTATTTTACCAGTAAATACAAGGGAAGTCCTGTAAAAGCGTCCCTTCCTTCAATTCTGAAAACCCAATAATGTCCTCCACTGGGACAAACAAATTGGGCCAAAAAAAAAGGTTTAGGTTGTTGTTAGTTACTGTTAGTTCAAGTCATACAAGTTTGATCATTAATTTTGTCCCATTTTAGTTGGCATGCTTTGTTCTTGCCCATCCATGTTCATGCTATGGTAGCCCTGCTGCAACCCAGGCGCCAACATAGTCTTGAAAGCTCCTCAGGGACATGTTCAGCTCACGGCAGGGGTGTGTGGGACAATCACAAAACACTAAAAAAAAAAAAAACAAACGGGTTTTTGCTGCTACGTCATTGAACATGGAAAACTTTCACTCTAATGTTTGATACGGCCAGTCTACCATAAAAAAACATAGTTCATCCAACCAACGTGATGGATTCATGGATCCATAGATCCATATGGATTCATGTTGGGGTGACACTGTGAACAGCACCGAAACCGAAACATGGCCTGACAACATCTGTAACTGCCCGTTTGAACAAATGGGGCAATGGAAAATATGTGCTGCATTCACTTTCTATAACATCTTGTAATTTTGTCTCACACTTGTCCTATACAGTATGCCTGAGAGAAGGTCAATGTAGTCATCCAGAACAACTTGGCTCATGGCTTAAGCTGCCACAGCATAAACACTGAACAAATCAGCGATCAGGGGACTTTCCGAACACAAGGTTGGTTGGTTCAGTGTGGAACCTTTGCAAATGACTAGGAATTCGGCCATAAGCCCATATGACTTGTGTGTAACTATAATACAATATATGTGGAGACGTTCGTATATAGACTACATGTATGTACATGTATATAATTGGTCATAATTTATAAATAATCCAGGTAGTGACCTTTCTTATCTGGCTGAATTCGTTTGAAATTGACATAAATTGACCAATCTGAAACAAGGCCATGAATGGATCCATTTCTGGGTGATTTACCTCCCTTGTCCTCACTTTGGTCCAAGGATCTTGATGGGAAGTTGCTTCCCATTCAGCACCACCTGCGCAGCACATGGCTTCGTCAATGGAGGATGACTAGCCCAATTTCTAGTTATTGTAATGGGAAGATGATGATTCACTAGACTTAGATGATTTCCAGTTATTGTAAATCTAATCTTATAATTTAGATTTAGACTTGGAAGATTAGAAGACTTAGATTTCCCGGAAACAAGCTAAGGTTTGTGTCTGACGTTCTATTTCTTGCAAATCACTACATTGATGACTAAAATGTTGATCCATGAGACAACACTACGAAGGTCTATCTAGAGTAACATAGATCATACAAGCACCATTATCACCATGTATACAGTACACTTCTTTTATTGTCCTTGTTGTGACTGTGCCCATCAAAGCATTGCCAGAAACATTGCAAGATTTTACTTTTAAGAATCACCATTTCTAGTCAAGTGTGTCTGAAAATACAGCTTCCCAAAAAAAAGAGATTGATCGTCAATCTCACCCTTGAAATACAACGATCATCATCTCATGATTGTTTGAGCATCTCCCAAAAAACTGTGACCACTGTGAGCATGTTTCTCAATGGATCTTCGCTGCCTTGATCCGGTTCGAGGTGGATGCGGCGATGTCGTAGACGCGCTTCATCATCAAGCTGCAAATGTCATTGTCCTGGGACGATGTTTTACAAGGCCTGGACAAGGCGTGGTTGTCCAACACGCTAAGCGCTAATTTTTCTTGTTCGGGAATGTTTGGTTATAGATGTTCAATGATTTTATAAGTGGCCCCAAACTATTCCAAAATCATATTGTTTGGATATCTATACAGTCTATACACTTCAATTTTCGCAGTTCCGGAACCCAAAAAACATCCAGGAGTGACATATTTCGCTTCGCCAGCCATCGGTGGTCTCGGTCCAGACCAGTCATCCCGAAACGGGAGAAGTCGGGAAAGAAGGTCACTTTGGTATATTCCTTTGGCGCATTGCAAGCCTCGGCTCGTCACGGCTCGTTTGGAAAGGCCGGCCCCACATCGATGGGGTGATCCACATGCTGGGGTGTTTTTTCATAAGCATGGTGGCCATTTTTAACGCCATCATGGGAAAATTTGCGTGATGTATCATGATGTTATTTCTGTGGAAACCAAATGAAACAAAACATGTCGGAGGCGCTTCCATTAATTACTCCCCTTTATCATTAATTATTCTCAGCTATTCTCATGGTCGAAAGTTTGTTAAGCTTTGTTTGTCTGAAAATAAGCTACCAAATAGGCTACCCCATCTGCTAATCTTCATGTTCTTTATTGAACTTGCTGGATCTATTTAGGAGGTATCCACTGAATCCACCATTTTCAGACACCAGCCATCCCCAGCCAGATCCCCAGAGATCATATTCCCGGGACCCAGGCAGTGACCACCGGATCATCCTTCTGCGTCATGTTCTTCTGAAAGACCTGGATCTGGATGGCAATGGATGGGATGCCCTGAGAAAACTGGCGCTTTGGCGGTTTTTGGTGTGTTTTTCTATGTGTTTTCTCGTTCATTGAAGGGAAGACTGTATATAAAGAAAACGGTGATTTTTACTGGAAAAAACAAGGAGGTGTCCTGCAAACACGTCCCTTCCACTTCGGGATTGGGGGATTCTAAGATGTACTGTAGATGATGTACACGCAGTACTGATGGATGGTGGTTCAGCCACCAATCACAAGAGTATGAAGTTCCTTGGGTTTGTCATCCTAAAGAGGAAAACTATAAATGTTTGATACCGGTGTGGGGGACCTTAACTTGTGACATCTTTGATCTCTACCAATGATCCCACATGGATATCCTGGATACCGGTAAATGTGGTATTTGTTGACTCCTATTACTCTGATTTCATATACTCAACATGACCACGGGTATTCTTTCATGATTCTTGTCGAACCATACCTACACAAGCAGTCTTCAGAACCCTCTGTCTTCATCTCTTTTTTCCGGTTGATTAATAGGGGTTCTCATGACGGGTCAGGATATTTCGAAGAAATCCAGGTGGATATACCATGATATACCCTTCCCAATATCTAATTCTGAGGGAATGATGCAAGGCTACGGTGTGGGCCACATCATTTTTTTACCCCATGGTTTCCAGGATGGGCATTCCAAGAATGGGACGAGTTTACCGGGTTTACCGTCCCCAAAATTGCCAACCCAACTGCCTTTGCGAGTTAGTTGTTGCTGCCCAAACCAAATATACAAAATGGATGAAAAGAGGTAGGTTTTACGGCCATGACTGTTTGGTACGAGTAAGATTCAGAATGTTCTGGCAATTTCTGGCATATGCTCATTTTTAAATATATGACCGGCCACGCGGGTGTGGTCCAAACAAGGGAAAACTCCAACATATAACTTTCATATAACCATGAGATTCGGGGGTACCCAGGTTTGAAACCAACCTATGCACTCTGTGTGAACCCCTTTGGATTGAGCCTGTGTGAACTTTTTCTTGTTGTTCTTGTCCACCTGTTGCGAGCGTTGGCGGTGACAGAACTATGGGACCAGGGTTGTTGTTTTGGGCTCAACGTCTGGTGTCATCGAACATGGTTTGTTGGGAAAACTTCTACAAAAATTGCATTTCGTATATGAGAAAATATGGAAAACTGGTTGGTGGTTTCAACCCCTCTGAAAAATATGAGTTCGTCAGTTTGGATGATTATTCCCAATATATGGAAAAAACAAAAATGTTCCAAACCACCAACCAGAAAATAGTATAAATCGGGGATGTTGCAACTCGCCATGTTTGATCACCGGTAAGTCGTCCGGTGTGGGATCAAACATGTTGAGCCATACAATTGAAAACCACAATATACGGGATATGTGGGATATGAAGGATCTCAAAGGCATTGCATGGACCAATGGAATTGAAATAAAAGTAGGGTCTTCCACTTTCAACTCTGTTTGAGACAATCATACAAAGTGGGGCCCCCTAGATAGCTAAGTTGGTGCCAATAACTCCAATAACTATGGTTTATGGTACGCAAATAACATCTTATAACGAACTAATATTGGGGCGAATCTAAACCAACTTATAACTAGGGGGCCCCACATTGTAGAAGTGAACATTCCGATTTTTCCAAGAGGAACGCCGTATTCAGATCAACATCGAAGCTCATGAAATCTGCAGCCCTGCTGGTTTCAGAAGCCCCAGTTTTTGGAGAAATGTGCATGGTCAAACAACAACAATGACACCACCAACATCCACCAAGCACTAATGCTCGGAAATATACCCTGGGCTAAACGTTTACATAACTATGGAAAATCACCATGTTCAATGGGTAAATCCACTATAAATGGGCCATTTTCGCTATGTTAGTCATTACCAGAGGGTAGGGACCTGGCTAGTCCTGCACCCCGGGCCCCAGGGATCCCAGGGCCCCAGGGCACGGTTTCGATGATGAACTTCTTACTGAAAACGTTGGTCAACTTGGCCCCGTACCTTGCGGGAAGTGCGCGACGGGACTGTGTCCCTTTTCGACAAGACCTCTGGGCTAATTGGTTGTATGATCACTGCTAGTGCATGTTTCAGAGGCTTACACTATCTTACACTAGCATTCCTGTTTTTACTTAGTCAAATTTATTCTTGTGGTCAACAGCCCTGGTCCATTGGTTGGTCGGTCAAATCATTATTGCAATCCCATTTTGATTGAATTAACATTATGGAGATGAGCATCCCGTTTCGGTTTGTTCACATCCCTATTTTCATTGGCTAACACACTGTTTTTGTTGCTTGGCATATCCGTTTTTGACTGGTGACAGTACATCCTATTCACAATCACAATTTTTGCTGCCGAACATCCTCATCTTTCGACTGGTTGACATCCCCATTTTGTTCGACTGGGCGCACCCATTGCGACCTCCCGTGACCTTCTTTTCATTGTCATCCTGAGAGCCAAGTCATTGGGTCTCACTGGCATCACCTATCGGATGGTCGTCCCGACTTGGGTGAATTCATATTATGAAATCAATTGAAATCCATGGTGAATACGTATCTAACCTATCGGCATCCAATTTTTTGGGTGCAGTTTTAGAGTTTTCAGAGTCTAGGGGTATGATTCATCGACAAAACTCCTATCACACTCTTTCAGTAAGGGCTCACCCAATCCACGAACCAGTTACCAGCTTCAGGCTGGCGGCTGATTGCAAGCGACATCATCTTTTTGCTGTGGGAAACGGTAACATTCTTTGCTGTTTGCTTGTTTGTTAGGCTTTGTAGCACCTCCCTCAATTAACAGATAGAAAAGTTGGACACCTGGAAATTACACGTAAACCATGGTAAAACATCATCGAATTACCGTCCATTTGAAATACACATATATATATATATATGTATATATATATATATGTTTTCAGGACCCCTGAAAAAATGAAGTTATGAAGGTCATCAAACCTGAGTTCCCCCGGCATAGTTGTCGCTGGTCAGCAAGTGACCAAAGATCAGCTCAGGCACATAGCACCTGTGCATCAATTGCTAGGTGCCGGCTCTACTTTCCCGAGGATGGTCCACGTGTTTGATGAGATTAGTTTATGAAGGGAATGGACACATCGATATACTGACCTGTAGCAAAAAAATATCTGAACCTTAGCAGTTCCAATATTCCAAACGGAAGCCAGACAGAGGGACCAGAAAACAGCAAACGATGCCTTACTCCGCTTCAAAAAACAGCAGCAACTTTGAAAAATCATCCTACTCCATCCAAACTGATTGAATTTGAGAACAACTAAACACTTATAACTGTTTTGTTTTACATGTTTGAACTATATAAATCTTTTTGAAACAAACCTGTTTTTATATGTTGAACTCCCATCCGTTCAACCGATGCCTCTCGCGCTGTTCACATTTGTTCACCCCGCGCTGTAAAAACCCAGGATTCCGGGCTTGTGTTCCTTGTGGATTTGCACAGGGATGCCCTGACCATTGTTCAAGACCTCAGAGGACTGGGAAATGGACAATTTTTTTCTATGGGAAATTCCTATGCTTTTGTAATGGAAATGGATGTTTAGGAAATGGAAATTGTTGTTTGTTTTGATGGAAATTCTTATTAGCAGTGTTTTTTGATCGGACATGGGAACATCATTTGTGCTATACAAACGTGGCTAGCTGGAAAATCCTCGGTTGAATGGTGTTTTAATGGGAAATCATTGAACTGAATGGGAGGAATTTCCAGCAGGCCATGTTTGAGCGCCAGATAGTAAGTCAAACAATGTCAATAGCAAAGTGAAAAACATTTGCTGGGAAAAATAAAAAACATGAACATGTCTCGATTCCTTAAACATTTCGCTGAAACCAATGCATTGATCTTTGATAATGACAAATGTACAATCTCTTCATTCTTTGCGTTGAAAATAAAATCTACATACTCTGGAAATCAACTGGTTGGTAAACAGTCTGATTTATGGTAGAGTGAAATTTGAAACTACCCTTTACCAAGGTTTATCATTGGTTTATCCAGACTCGGCTTCCCTGCGGTGATGGAGTTCGTTTGCCGGTCGATGGTCACATCAATGAGATCCATGTTCTGGTCATGGCAGGTGGCGACCCTCTGTTGTGGTTGTCACTGAAATATCACAGCTTATCCTGACGCTCGGAAAAAAAAGTAAAGGCATGATTTGGCATGATGCATACATAAACATCCCATGTTTGAGGGAAAACGAAACAATGTGTGAAACCACTGAAACCATCTGAAACCACCAATCAGTTTTGAAATAGACTTATAAATACATATAAATACACTCATGGACCGAAAAACACACGACCACCTTAAAAAGGCAATATCAAGAAATCAATTCCTTAAGCTGCCCAAGTTCTCCCCAACAAATGCGTTGGAGCGGCTTGGAGGACAAATGGATGTATGGATTATGCAGGATTTGTCCAACTACCAAGGGATGTTACCCTCTGGTAAATTAACATAACTATGGAAATTCACTATTTTTAATGGGAAAATCCACTATAAATGGCCATTTTCAATAGCTATGTTAAATTACCAGAGGGTAGTTCTGTTACAAAATCTCTCGAGTGGCAGCGTTCATGGCCTGTTCTGTATTCAAATACAAACCCAAGATATGAACATCGCATATGTAGCTACCAGCTACCAGTCACCAGTTGAGGTTGACAAATGTGTCTGGAATTTGCTGAAGTGGCACAGAAGAGAAATGATGAATTAAATGATGTTCCTTAAAATCAACACTTTTCATCCCAACACTACACGTGATCAGTTGTCATGTATCGTATCCAAATCCATTAACAAGAGGTGAAACATGTCTCATGTGTGTCAAAATCCTTTGACTTTATGACCCAGTGCTTCACCAACATGATCCCACATTGAAGTATGGGTCAAAACTGAAATCTTTGGGTCTCCCAGCCCTCAAAGTTCGGTTTGGGTCTTCAGCATTCGACGTTTGGGTAATCTTAACCGAGGACGAGTCAACCTCTGGGTTGCTGCTGCGATTTCCCCTCGAGTCACAAAGTAGGTACATGAATTTCATGCACTTAGAATATCTTCCAAGTGTCAAAAGGTACAGAAGGTTTCTTCCAAACGAAACATAATCATTCCAAAATGATGTCCAATATTGTCCAATGATTCCGCAAATACTTCCACTTCACATTCCACAGAATCATGAATGTGGGTAAAACGGTAAAACAATGCCATAAACGACCCATGACCGGGAATGGTTTGTAGCACCTATCTATTCATGGTGATGACAGGGGGATGGTGCAAATGACATTGTTTTAACCACATGACCTCAACCCCAAAGCCCAGGAATGCCCGGGATATCTACCTTGGTGTCTCGCTTGGAGTTGTCTGCGGCGTTCACCAGGATTTCATCGAAGATTTTGTACAACGCCGGGACCTCGAACCGAAAAAGGGGGGAACGTTGGACCGTTGGACCTCAAGAAACATGGCAACAGTTACCCTCTGGTAAACATAGAAAAAACTATGGAAAATCACCATGTTTAATGGGTAAATCAACTATAAACGGCCAGTTTCAATAGCTATGTTAGTTTACCAGAGGGTATATAACAGATTGATATGATGATATCTACCAAAATTGTTTGGTGAAGTGATGATATGCATACGACAAAAACAATGGTGAAGTGATGATGTTTGGGCCACCAAGGATGATGATGTCAAGCCAAGGACTGCGTAATTGTGACAAAGCATGTGTCATCATCAGGGTTGCAAAGTTGTACTGCTCAATTGACAAAACAAAGAACACAATAAGAAAACATAAGAAAACAATCTTTGACTTACTGGTGCTAAACGCAGAAAATAATCTTTGATCTTTGACTTACTGGTGCGTTTTACGCAGGGAATGGATGGGTTGCTGGGGGTTGCTGGGATGATGACTAGTGAAACTAGTGATGACCCTTGGATCATTCCCTGCGAGTCACGGGTCCCAATGAATCCAAGGGATTTCCAATGGCATGGCTGAACACCTGGTCCTTGCTTCACTGTTCATCAAAATTTCCCCACGGTTTCAACGAAAATGATCCTTAATGGCCAGTCAACCTTGACCCAAACCACACACAGATGTTTCATTCAAGGCACATAGTCGATCTTCCGGTGCACCATCTGTCCCTTGGCCTGTGGGGTGTCGTGCCGCTGGGGGATGTGTTCGACCTCAAATCTCTATATTGCTTTTGGCATTTGTTTCCACAAACAAAGGGAACATAGTCCTCTTTCAGAAGTTTCAATATTGGGCAGCTGCCCTTACCTTGCCTTAACTTTCTTTGATCTCCGGACAGTCATGTTCTTGGCTGCGTCACCCTTGACACCAACAGAAGTGAGATTATAATTGCATAACAATTATCATCATTGTATTGTTCACCTCGAAAATCTTTGAAGCTGCCAGAAACTGCGGCAAGTTACACAAGATCCAGCATGTCCCACCCGGCATTTTGATCCACCCGGGACCCGACCTCATCAAAGACCCACATCTCTTGCAGCTGGTGTTCCGTGGAACCTGGGATCCGTTGAATCCGTTGATCGCAAAAAGGGCGTGTGGTCACATGAAACATGGCTGAAACATGCCTGAAACATGGCTGAAACATGGCTGAAACATGCTGAAACTATCCTTGTTGAGAAAATGCTGAAGAGAAAATGATTGGAAACTATACTTAAGGTGATATGATGATATGTGATCATCATCACTGCTGTTTTTTCCCACAGCTCTCGCAAGATGGACCATCCCATCTGCACAAAACCCACAGCTGAGGTCAAAACCCACATAGGTGTCCTCAGCTGTGGAAAGTGATTTCTCAGATGATACCACATGGTATCTATAAAACCATAGTCATAATTGGATATAAAACCATAGAGGTGGGTCATCGATAGATTTTCCATGGACAACTTACCTCCCCAGTAAGTTGGAAAAACAAACCACTTGAATCACCATGGTTTTATATCCAAGTATGACTGTAACTGCATCTGCAAGGATAGTATCATTCATATATTCAAATAGATTAGGGCAAACTCACAAAAAAAAAAACAGTCTGCACAAGGTTGACGGCGCCCGGCTCAATGTTTCAACCGGAAATTGGAGATCTAATGTAGACATTGTATGCCATAGCGGTATTTTGCTGTGCAACACTTCCTATTTTCCTACTTTTTGTATCTTTTTGTATACGTCATCCAAGACCTTAATGTAAAAATCGAGCGATTCTATAATGCAACACAAATGCAGGGATAAATTGTGTGACATCTCATCTGGCTGTATCATAATATTATGATGATGTAATAAACCACCAACCTGAAAAACGGTGATTTTGAGATGAATCCCCTTACAAACCACTATTTAGGGCAAGCTGGTTGTGAATGTGCTAGGTAAACACTCTACATGAGTAGTTTCGTAGTAGCTTCGTCCGATTGATGTCATGAACATACAACGCAAATTATTTTCTATAAAACTTCAAATTTAATGGTTGATCGTCATTTCCCTAAAACATGTAACACATCTTATAAACAAAGCCATAGTTGACTAATGTTGACTATATATATATATTATATTTACTGAATGTAGACCCGCTAAATCTCCATGATATATCATGATATCCCATTGGTACAATCCTCATTAAAGCATGAATTCCGAAATTAATTGGTCTACTGCCGGCATTTCGAAATCTGAGAATCAACGCAGCCCAAGCTACAGGTCGCAAAAGGATGTGCTCCAGCTGCGTCTTCTTCCTGGGACAAAACAACAGCCACCTGGACATAGTAACCCCCAACAAAATAGAACAGTAAAATCCTACTAAAATATACTAAAATAGTGATGAAGTACTTTTCTATCTTTTTGGGGGTAACCAAGAGTTGTAATAATTCACCAACCAGAAAAGTTCGGCCATGTGTGGATTTTTTTACCCGAATCCACTTCCCCGTCATTCCAGTGAGGTCACGATGTAAGTTCATTGTACTTTTTCCAAATGGCCAGGTGAATGGGGAAAATGATGGTCAACTTGGCCAACCTTTTTTGGTTTTGGGGGTGCTGTGCTACCAAATTCGATGTTTTGTTACAATTGGCATATGCCCATGACCCATTTTCAGAAACACCCAGTAGTGATTCAACCAGATAAACAAAAACATCATTTCACCAGGACACTTTGAGTCCACAACAACCAGAATCAACCAGCCATTTCGCGATGGTTTCTATATGGGCCAAGTCATGGGTTTTGATTTCGAAAATATGATATGGATTTGTCTGAAAATAGGGTACCCCTAAATCTGCTGGTTATATATCATCATTTTCCCCATTCACATGGTTGTTTGGGGGTATAATGCGGTATACCCCATTTTCGAACACACCCAAATGGACGTGTCTTTACCAGCCTGATCTAGGGCAATGAAGGGAAACATCTGAAGGGACCAAGAGTCGAAGAACCAGTACACTCCACACTTTACACTCCACACTCTACTTTACACTTTACACTCCACACTCTACACTCCACACTCTACACTTTACACTCCACATTTTCCATTTTACATTTTACACTTTACACTCCACACTTTGCACTTTACACTTTACACTCCACACTTTACACATTACACCGAACCGTTAAAGGCGACCAATTTAACAGAATTGTGTCAAATCTCATTGGGACGCCGTTGGATCAGGAAGTCAAATAAGTTGACCAAAAGCAAGGTCAACCCCAATGGGACGCCGATGTACGACAAACTCTGTTTTG
>Ga0126342_10010047_pt1 | contig 16938 bp, 19 predicted proteins | sample Cyp1metagenome_FD_92528 | JGI IMG/M metagenome (GOLD analysis project Ga0126342, IMG submission 92528) | Coral microbial communities from Lord Howe Island, Old Settlement Bay, Australia - Cyphastrea 1 metagenome | ecosystem: Host-associated > Invertebrates > Cnidaria > Coral ... | reverse complement strand
TACATGCATACATGCATACATACATACATACATACGTACGTACATACGTACATACGTACATACGTACATACGTACATACGTACATACGTACATACGTACATACGTACATACGTACATACGTACATACGTACATACATTACATTACATTACATTACATTACAGTACATTACATTACATTACATTACATTACATACATTACATTACATTACATTACATTACATTACATTACATTACATTACATACATTACATTACATTACATTACATTACATTACATTACATTAGATTAGATTACATTACATACATTACATACATTACATACAGTACATACATTACATACATACATAACATAACATAACATAACATAACATAACATACATACATACATACACATTACATCACTTCACATTATATATATATGATTATATATATATATGATTATATATATATGATTATATATATGATTACATATATATATGATTATATATATATACGATTATATATGTATCATATTTATAGTTGAACGTGGTGCAATGTTGAAGATGGATTTTGGGTCCTTGATCTGCTGCTTGGCAAAAGTTGTAATGAAGAAGGACACCCGGCGAAGATCGAGCCTGCGTGCAGTTTCATCAGTTTCATTTGTTTGTTCCGGCTCAAGTTCAACATGAAGTATCTGATAGTATCTGCTTTCTTTTCTTCCTTTGATCCGTTTCGATCTTTTTATACACATCCAAATTGGGCCTGTCCATGTGCGAAGAAACAGTCTCCACAATCACATCCGAGAGGTCTTCTGCTGCTGCATGACCGACCTCATCCCAAAAATTTCTGCGCTGCCCGGAATGCAGTGGAGAATTTTCATGGCAATGCGGGTACCAAGGAATACACCTCCACCATCCAAAAACCGTCCATTTCTGCTGATCATCTCCAAGTCCCACCCGTCTGCCTCGCGACAATACACCACGGCTGCTGCTATGTCCTGGCGATCTACTGTGGAGCTTTTTGGTGGAGGAACATGATTGGAGAATTATCCATAGGAAGATTTAGGAAAATGGGAGATAATATGATCATGGTCATTTACTGTGGAGGTATTAAATAAAAAAACGGAAAATGATCATTACCTCCAAATGCATCCAAATGCTAGGATGATTTGTCCCATGATGGAACATATTTGGGAAAATGATGCAATGATGGGATTTTAGGGATTGTGGAGGACCACCAAGGACACTTGAAGCACCCTTGAGACTGGAGGAGGTGGCAAAGGGCCTTGTGGAAGCAAACATGATCACAAACCACTGATAGCGTTCTTGTTGAGCAGAGATATCAAGCACGTGCTAACCCAACACTTGTGATGAGTACTGCGCTGTGTAGGCCGGTTGATTCAGCAGACTTACGAGCGCTCAAAAGTCTTTTTGAACGTCCGGAATTCTTGCTATGTGTCCCATTCAAGTGGAACCATATCCCATTTTTGACCCAAGCATCATCATCAGGTACAGTCGAGACATGCTATATCATGCTATGCTTCTATGGCAAATCTGCAAGCGTCCTTGGCCGGAATCATCCTCAAATTCTCATACAAGTGGCAAGATGCGATGGCCTTCAGGCGCACTTAATTGGATCCGACCCCTTTTGCTACCCCACATAGAAGAGAGTGCTGTACCTAGACCATGCTGTTCTTACATGTTTGTAACAACACATATGCATAAGACTTGTATAGTAGTATGATATTCTGTTGTTTGAATTATTATACAACATATCTACCTATATACAAAAATATACACAATTACATGATATACATATATAAGCTAGGAGTGAGTCCTCCTGACTTAAGAAAAAACAGCCACCAACCATATACAACTATTCACACATTGTTTCTCTAACAACATCCAACATATAAGCATTCATAACAGTATGCAACATCATCTGAAACATCAACTATTGGCTGGTTTAACCACAAAATATATCACATAAACTTTCGGGGGTAAAAAAGTCGGGAAGACTCCCTCATAGAAAAATAGTAAATAGAAAAGATAGATAACATAATTTTCACAATAAATTATTATGAAATTTATGAGATTAGTTTATTTATCTTTCAGTTTAAGCCTACCCCACTGAAGTCTAATTAGGCTTAGACGGTTCAAAAGTCGTTCCTTGTCATACTTAGTTTTATTTTGTTTCTTTTTCATAGTTGAATACAGCGGTTTTGTAAAGAATAAAGAAGTTAATGATAAGCACCATTTCAGGTATTCTTTTGTTTTATTTTTTTTTCTATATCCTCTGGAAATTTCATCTTCAATCCAGCTAATGTTATTGCTTCATTGTCATCTAGGTTTTTGCAGGCAATTTTGATCATTTCTTCTCAATAGAACTTGGCAACATTACTTTCTGTAAATCCTAATTCAACTATAGCTTTTTCGATTGTTGCTATTTCTTTTGGTTCTTGATATGGATTATTTGTTATAAAACCTTTTACATCCAACTCATTTACCATTGTCCTACTATTATAAGTTATAAGGTAGTATCCCTTTACGTAGTTTCAGATTTCGAAGCAACAAATATCAAATAACAATCATTCTAAGCAAAGAATATCAACTCAAAATCATTCAAAACATACATCTAAACCATATTATTAGAATTATGATTATGTTAATGTCTCCAATCAAATATACCATCCCAATAGCTACATATTATATCTTTACAAATATATTGTATGAATACAATGTCATCGTGTGACATTTTATGCTTTGCTTTTCTCAAGAAATGATTTACAACAAATAGTATTGTATAGTAGTTATATACCATTGCCGTTTTATCTCCTCCCTCATTAATCAGCTCACCATTCTTTTTTACAACTTCTTTTTCCAGTATATTTTCATACATGTCTCTCATCCATTTGTGGTTGTCCTTGCCATATTCAGCAAACATATCTACATACATTATGTGGTCTTAACTCTTTGTTATTTTGATTACTTCCTCATACTTGGGATAAGGATTTTTAATAATAAATTTCATAAAGAAAGTTTTATCACGTGCCATATTTACCCTACTATTTGATATTACTATTCCTTTCGGTAGTTTAAGATACATATTTCTAATACTAGTATAATTAAAACTACAGTATGTTCTCTAATCAAATGTCTTCAAAATATATCAGTTGTCCAAACATTGTCACTTAAATACATTTTTATTCCTATCCATATTTACTAAATGGTCATCACTTCCTGTTATGTCAATGAAATACATCCACAGTAGATTTACAAAGGTCTAATTTCATAAAAGGTTCTCTTATACCGGAAGTATCCTTCTTTTTCTATTTGTAGATCCATAGTTTTTTTTCATACAACTTCTTCCTGTCGTAAATATCTGACATAATAAAAACGATTAAAATGAAGTGATTATCTTTAAACATTTTTTCCCTACCTTATTCATCAGCTTATCTTTGTTCTCATAAAAACCTATTATTTCATTCATCTCTCTCACCTTCACAGTTTTAGGACTGTCAACACAGAAAGGCTTTGGCTTGTTGTGAGTAAAGTAGTAAAGCGTCGTTTCAATCTCACTAATCTCCAAAGCTATACCTTTCTCAATCACCCATTTCTCATTCCTCTTTGCTTTTGAACATCCATAACAGTATACATTATACTCACTGATGTCTTCACATAATTGAGGAGGCAACAAATGAAATAATGCAATCCTTGTATCATTTTTTTTCATATAGTTGCACTTGTTGCAGTAGCCATAGTTAAAAAGTTTAATCATATTTTCCATCATCATATACCTACTATTCTAAGATATTTTCCCTTTAACTAATTTAAGTTTTTTTTAAAGAATCAATTATACTTTCAGCAATTCGTGCCTTAATAGGGGTCTATTGTATCCACTTAATGTATAATATGTTTGAATATTTTTTTTCATCAATTGACTCTACTGTATATTCTCTTTGTAAAAAGTGCGATGTTCTTTCTTTTTCAGTAGTTGCCTTTTTCCTCAATATTTTAACTTTATCTCCCACCATTAATTCAGGATAAAGTCTATCCTTCTTTGCTCTTGAAGCTATGTTCACCTTTGCTCTTAACTCATTTTCTTTGTTCCTTGCTTTTTACGGAGTGAGTCCGGTTGCAGAGTGAACATCTCTTTATTATCATTATCATTATATGTATATAAGCATTATCTCTGTTAAGTAGTCTGTCCATTGTATATTATTCTTTCCTTTCTTTTCATCTGCCTCAACTCTTTTACAAAGTTTATCCTTAATAGTCCTGATTAGTCTTTCAGCAAAAGCAGGGTGCCCTCTTGTTCTATACAATTCCATGCCCTTACCTTCCACATACTCTTTAAAATCTTCACCTGCTATGGCTCTTTCATCATCAGTAAAAAATATTTTTTTGCGTTGTTCCCGTTTTTCTTGAGGCTTCTTTAGCTCCTTCATGGACATCCTCACCATTTTTGGTCTTAATCGGAACCACTACAAAACTATCCCCCAAACTGAAGTCCCGACTGCAGAAGAACTCGCATTGTTCTAAAATCAGGGTGTGATTTTGGTAAAGTGTGTATTTGATTTTAATTTTGGGCGAAGTCAAGGTCAGATTTTTGTAAATTCAAGGTCTGATTTTGGTAAAGTCGGGGTCTGATTTTGATTTTGAACAAAGTCAGTGTCTGATGTTGATGAGTGCAAGGCTGAATTTGGTTAAATTCTGTTCATTGTTAGTGGTTTTTTGTTGTCTAGATTCTCCCATGGCTCTATTGTGTCGTCTAGATGTCTCCCGTTGAGTTGTCTAGATGTCTCCATTGAAATGTTTACATGGCTAGATTTATATAATGGTCTTGGAAGGAATACCCCATAAATTTCATAATAATTTATTATGAAAATTATGTTTATCTATCTTTTCTATTTACTATTTTTCTATGAGGGAGTCTTCCCGACTTTTTTTAACCCCAAAAGTTTATGTGATATATTTTGTGGTTAAACCAGCCAATAGTTGATGTTTCAGATGATGTTGCATACTGCTATGAATGCTTATATGTTGGATGTTGTTAGAGAAAAATGTGTGAACAGTTGTATATGGTTGGTGGCTGGTTTTTTAAAAGTCGGGAGGCTTATATATATATAAATAATATAAATAGGGGGTTTCTCGTTCCTGACAATTCTCCTTCAACTTCATTCCATTCCATTCAACTCTCCAATGCTGGAGACGGTCAAATGTCAAATCGTGCTCCAACTTCCCAGACCTTCTGCAAATAGGCATGTAGCCGTGGGTCCAATCGAGCTTCCCGGCCTAACGTTGGGGCCGAGGGACCGGCCTTTTGGGGACTTTTGCTTTCCAAAATCATGGAAGATCTGGGCATATGCCAAGCTTTTGTACATGACATATCCGGAAATTTTCACAACTTGTGGGATGATTCATGGATTTCCTATACATACATAACTATAAACCCACCATTTGCAGTAAGACCAGTAAGCTCATGTGAGGTCACGGCGAGCTCAGCTAGCAGCTAGGACTCGAACGTGGCTCTTCCAACACCAATGCCAATAGAGATGCCATCCGATGTGGATTAAAGCAGTGGGCATTGTACTCCAGAAGTTCCCACAGACCAACCTGTCTGACCTGGCCAACCTGGCCAACCTGGCCAACCTGTCCCTGGCCGGTGGATGCATTTCTGGACCTAAACCATCCGATGTGCAAAGGATGGCCATTGTTGGGCTTCCCTCTCCGCAGCTTCCAGAGATTCCAGCGACACAAGCTGCTCCTCGTCGCACCGCGCATGGTCCACACAGGACCAGCTGCAGTGCAGACGCATCAGAAATGCCATGTTTTAGCTACCGCGGTTCTACGCTGGACAACGTGAGAAGAACTCACTGATTGCTGATTTCTCCTACTCGTGCTCACAAAAGAAAAGAAATCAAGCAGTATGCGCAGGGTATCAAGGACGTTTGAAGAATCAATGGTTGTCCAAAGAAGCATTCGATACTACTCAATCGTTGCCGCAAATCCCTGGCTGACTTGGGCTCGTAGCTTTGAAAGCTTAGCTCGCTCAAGCCCAAAACTGCAGTGGCAGAGCAGCGTCACAAAGGGCTGTACGCCAAATGCTGCAATGCTGCAATCAACATGCAGGACGCACGATACAAATCGATACGAGTGGTTGGCAAAGTACTTCAGATGTTCCACCAAAAACTTGCACATCCTCTTCTTTAAATCCTTCATGGATGTCAAATGACGTTGCTAGCTTCGATGATTCAGATTCTGGTGAGCTCTTTTTTTTCTTCAATTCGCGAGCTGTACACATGCGCGATATGCACGGGCCGAACCAGCCAGAACATTCTTGGTCAGGATCGTCATTGCTTGGCAAGACAACCCTGAAGAGCTGGGTGGACATTCCATGCGATAGGACCTAGGAATCCCCCGCAGAAATATGGGCACAGCTTGGAATGGACAGGTTCCTACACAATTCTTTGCTCCCTCCAATGGTACAAAGTATGTCCCATATTTCTGGAATGCACACAGTTTTTCCAAATGGAGTGGGTCAAAAACCCATCCATTCACCCTCTGCTTCTGGAGCGTGTGCTGGCGCTGGACCTTTTGCTGCTGGAGCGCCCAACAGCATCTGCCTGCAGATTTTTTCAAATGGGATTTTCATGGACTTTACATTGGGTTCGCCTGAAAAAGCTGGATTTATCAGAACAACCAATTCTGATGGTTTCTCATGGTTTATCATCATTCTCCATAACCGTGGCCATTCGGGGAGATACCACACTTTCAGACACACACACACACCAGTATGTCTCGAGATAGGGCGCTCCTAAGTCCAAATTGCCACAACTTGGGGATACCAATGGGGGATACCCTATTCCTGATATTCCTGGAGTAAACAAGGGTATACATTGGTATACCCCTAAATCCACTGGTTTCCCTGCGATGAATTGTGACGTTCCCGGGATTCCGAGCCGGTCCACTGATATACCGGACCGAGCCGCTGGAAGCGGCGTCAAGCCAGTCAAAGTCGCCAGGAAGTTCTGTGGTGCTGTGGTAAGCACACCTCGATGTCTGGTGAAACGCCCCTTCTCATTGACTTTGTTTTCTTGGACAGACAATATATATATATATGTATATGCATATGTATATTATATCCTACGTATATATTATATATGTATATCTATATACAATTATACAGATACAGTATATATGTATATATATATATATCAATATACATATCAATATATGCTGGGTTTCTCAGATTTTTAAAGTACAAGTTACAAAACGGGGGACTACCTGAATGGTGGCCCTTGATGCATAGTCAGGGAGGTCACCCCCAACATTTTCCTAACACTTCCCGCGTAGACAGAAGGGCCCCTTGACTCCATCTGCCCAGCAGCTCTTGCCCGCTTGAAATGCCAGCCATGCGTTCTCCGGTGGATCCTCGAAAGTCCAGTATTCGGAGATGCTCCCTACCACAAATAGCATACAAATAGCATAGTCATATATCACATTCCACACTGTACCGTACATACCATGCTGATCCATGCTGTATGCTGTACTGTGCCACTATGCTGAGTACTTTCCAGTGCGTCTTGGGGCCCGAAGAACCTTGCACCACCAAGTGAGACCTTGAACCCCCGGTGGGAGAAGGGATGCTTGGCACAGGGAAGTTGCAGGGAGGACAGGCAATGGCAGCTTCTGTTTCGAATAAATGCAGGCTTCCTATAAAGTGGGGGTACCCTTATCCATTATAAACCATCCATTTTGAGGTCACCCCATTTATGGAACCCCCAAATTGCTTGATATAGGGCAGTGGGGTCTAAAGATGTCTAAAGAATTGCTTATTTGGAATCTTGGCCCGAACGATGCGAAAGAAGTGCAAAAAACTCCAATCCGAGACCAAAGATCTGCGTCGAAAGCGACTTCCTTCTCTGTTATCCGTGGTGCTCCGGCTGGTGGCAGCCGGGGGTGCGGCAACCTTGGCCAAGTATTGCTGAAACGGCAAACATTGTGACACCTACTGTACTCATTGCGGCCTTGGAACTGCAGGAGTATGCGGCGGCTCGTCTTGGGTTCATCCCTGACGTAGTGCTCAATGACCAGTTTGGGCAAACCAAGTTCAGGCTTGAAGTGAACTGTCATATGACATGGATATGCCCTGGCCATGGCATATTCGAATGCATATCCCAGGGACTTGTTGTTGGCTTCCTTCACCGTGGCTGTCGGCTTGGAATAGCCTGGATTGATGTTGAAGTCAACCTTAAGGACGCTTCCTTTTTCTGGCACCCCACCCTCTGCGGAAATCACCTTGAAGAATGTGGTGTAAGACCTCTTACTTCCGCTCCCACTGGAGGTGTTTCCGTACTGAAGAACCAGTCGTTGCGATTCTTGGCGAAGATCCACCAACTGTTGCAGCAAAGCCACTTGGCCCTCCGTGCCACTGTCAGATGATTTCACCCGCTCTTCCACTTGTGCAAGTAGCTCTGGAGAGGCATCTGAGACAACTTTACCACCTTTCACATCCACAGGTGTATCACACACTGGACACTCGCGCATGTAGCGAACGGTCACTTCCACGCAACAGGCACAAAGGGCACAGCGACATTTCGTGAGGCGAATTGGCTGAATTAGGGCCTTCCGGCAAAAATCGCAGTCCTTCTGTGCTGCTTCCTGTTCGAGGAGGGCTGTTGCTTCTTTAGCTTCTCTGGCTTGCCGCTCTTCATCATCTTCGTCATCATCTTCGTCCATACCTGCGACCGGCAGGAAGCACCTCCAACCATCTCCAACCTGAAAAAACCTGCAACAGCCACCCATGAAATTCCGATGCCAGCAGTACTGTACCCCATTCCATCTCATGGTTGGCAACATCATTTTCCCTTTTATATTGGCCATATTACATGCGGGTTCATCTTATCTTGAAGATTCTTGAAGTATTGACATTTTCACCAAATCGACGTCCCACGGCAAGGTCCCCCCGTCTTCCAGGTATAAGTGAGTTTAAAATCATATGCGCTCATATACATCTATATATTAGACATCCTTACACCATGATACATCATTGTTAGCCCAGTCCAAAACCAACATAAACCAAGATAAACCAGAAATAAGCAGAGCTCACCCCCAGCAGTTGCCTTCAAACAACGGAATCAACGGCTTTCCCGCTTTGGGCTCCAGCTTTGGAGCTCCAGCAGCTTCGGCTTCGCCGGCTCCATCGCCCGACTTCTCAGTGGGCTCCGGAGTAGCAGTACCGCCCTTGTGCCCCAGACGTTCCACCAAGACCTGGGGAATCCAAAGATGGGGATGGGAAAGTCATCACCATCATCACTTATGGCTAAAATTTCTGGCAAACTTTATATATGAAAATACCTGGGAAAAGGATGGGAACTATTTCGAAAGCATGAAATGGGAGATGAATGGGGTACCTGGCTTCTACCCTCTAGTTTTTCAAAGACACCTGAGCTCCAGGAGGGCGTACACGAGCAATTCGTCCAGTCACCACATTTTCGTAGACGATGGTGTTGGTTGACTTGTCCAGTTTGGCGCGCCAACAGTTCTCATTCACTGCGGTAGGAAGATCAGGAGCATCGGCTTCGTCGTAGCCACCCCAGGCATCAAACTCTTCGCCATGTTTGTCGTTCCATCCATTGAAGCCGCCAGCCACCCGGGTCAGGTCGGGGAGGTCCTTATCCCTACGACCTCCAAGTCTTTTGTTCTTCCAGCCTGGATAAGTCTCAAGCATCATGGCAATCATTTCTTCACCTGTGTGATGCACTTCCCAGTCACCATCGACAGATCTGGTGAACTCAAAATACCTGGGATTCGGCAAGTGTCGTCTCATCTGCCGGCCAACCGAGACAGGGTGCCCAGCATCTTCAGTGTCGAAAATCAACAGACTCGGCTGGGCAATGGCTGTATATCGATGCGGAGCATGTCCAACCGGGTGGACCACTGCAAGGGTGTGCATGAGCTTTGGACATTCTAAGGCGCAGTTCAAAGTGGCACATGCTCCTTGACCTTCAAAACAAAGCCACCCGAGATTGATGGCAAGACGTATCTCTCAGCCCCCGGTTTGCACATAAAGAAAAACCACCAATGTCAACCCCGGATTAATGTCAACCCCGGACCCCGGTGAATAAATCTACCACTAAAGTCTAACAGCCGGTGGGGTTCAACAACAGTCCGGGCTTCTTTAAATGCCTTGCCAGGCGACTTGATCCCACCAAACATGCCACGGTCTTCCTTCCAAGTGCTCGAACGATGTTGGAGATCAAGGCACCGGGATAGGAACGAATGCTTTGTTTATCTCCAGGGGAACGAGCATAGCCTGGACAATCGATGGCCACCTGATAGAAGCTCTTTGGCAGATCCCCAGAACCTCGTGATCCGTGGCATCGTGATGCAAACAAAGTGCCACTGCAATCTGTCAATTTATGTGAATTTCTTTTGCAATAGAGTGCCTAAATATCTTTTTCATTCTTTTTCACAGCTGGCAGGGCATGTTTCAGCATCTCACATAGTGCAGCAAGTACTTAGTGCTCTTCGGTTGAACGGCCAAGGATTTTACATCTTCCCACTGCGAGGATACTTCAAATATTTATTTATTTTCTGCTCTCTAACAATCCCCAACCCTTCCCTGCCTGCGCTGGCCAGCATGGCCACATCCATGACCAACTTGTTCCAGAACATGGAACTGTTGCAGGGGCCAGAACCGTGGATGTAGAGGATCAAGGGGTCCTTCGGATCCCCTACACACCGGGCAAAGACATCACCGAAGTCTGCCGTTTCAATCCAAATGCACCGACGGTTCAGTGCTTGATCATCATCCTCAACGTCTGTGACCATTGGATCCGAGTCAAATGCTGTTGCAACTGATGCTGCTTCTGGTTTCAGCAGTACATTTCTAGCGCTCAATGCATACTTCAGGGTGTGCAGAGTCACATCAGACTCGGTTTGAACCGGGCTCACACACGCCAGCATCTGTGTCTTGGCCTTGCCCCCTAAGGAGCTTTGCATCAGTCGCGTCAGCGAACTGTCGCGGTATGGAACCCTTTCGGATCCTTCGGCCAAGGCCCTTATCACACGGCCCAGCACCAACAAACCCATGTTGGTACCGACCCCCGCTGCATCCACTGACCCACCATGTGAGCGTTCCATCGATTCGGCCCCTGCTAGGTCCACCAGAGTCAGTCGGGCGATTTGAGTATGAAACTTGGAGGCATCTGTTTCACCCACATCACGCCAGCGGTGTTCCACACTGACCACCAGTAAGGCATGGGATCGACTGGAATGGGCATGGACACCAGTGGCTGCAGTAGCTCTTGCCCTGGCACCAGCAGCCACCACTTCTAGAAGATGTTCACAGGATTTGATCCTCTCCTCCTCAGGGGAAGAAAGATCTGTGTCCCATTGAGCATGTGATTGAATGGCACTTCACTAGCTAATATCCCCAGAATCTTTCGGTTTGTCTCACTGGGGGGATACCATGGCATACCTCCAGTGCATGGCCAGGTTTAAAATCTTGAGACAAACCCCAGGTGGCAAATAACCAAAGTACACCCCATTGACTATCTTGGTTATCAAAGGGAATGGAATTACAACCCCTGTGGGAAGTCCTCAAATCTGTGTGTCATCCCTTCATACTGACTGGTTGAGAACGGGATTCCCATGAAATGGGTGAGTTCATAATCCACGAAATAAAACAGGTAGGTTCATAACCATTTATTTCAAAACTCACCCCCCATTCGTAGTTGATCAATACCCTACAAATGATGGCAATGATGGTTGCACTACTTGATCAAAACCCTACAAATGATGACTAACATCCCCATGCAATAACTCATCAACCGCTTGAATGTTACATTTATCCCTTGTCCTTTGCTCCATCAGCATACACTCTCCCATCCGCAGCTTCTCGCAGCGCGCATGCCCCTGAGGGCTCACGGGACGCCGAGACAGGCCCGCTTAAAAGGTCAAAGGCGTTCTCGCAATAAACCTCCAAGAAAGAGACCTGGCTGCATGTTTGATTCAAAATTGAAACGCCTGAAAAGATTGAAAAAAACTCTTTAAACTCTACGACAAGAAATGATTGGGTGTGGATCAAAACCCCGCATCGATGAACATCCAAATAATTGGGAAATGATGGTACATGGATGTTCATCCCCCAAAATATGGTAACAAAACGTAAACAAGATGCAGCCCACGAACCCGAATGCAGTCACGTAGAACACATATGTGAAACAAACTATTTGAACAGTCTACATTTTTTCCCTGCTACCGTACATACCAGTGCACTGTAGACTGTTGAATGCGGAAGACGGTGGAGTGCAAAGTGTGGAGTGTGGAGTGTAAAGTGTAGAGTGTGGAGTGTGGAGTGTAAAGTGTAAAGTGCGCACTGTAAAGTGTAAAGTGTCGAGTGTGGAGTGTAAAGGGTAAAGTGTGGAGTGCGGAGTGTAGTCCGTAGAGGTTTCGTGCGAGGCTTTCGTCAACTTTCAGCACATCTCACAAAATGCCATGCCTGCCACGGAATTTGCACGTTGTCACCGCTGGACGCAGCCCTTGTCACCGCTGGACGCAGCCCTGACAATGCGATTCGCAAAAGCCACGCAACACGACTCCTCTAAAGTGCTGCGCCTGCCATGCAAAATGACGATGCACTCGTCATGACTCGTCCAAAGTGCCTGCCACGAAAACAGCAACGCATCTTCAGAAAATGACGCAAAAGTATTGCGAAAGTATTGCGCATGCCACACAAAACCGCTTTCGACACGCTACGAAACACGTCTGAATGTCACGAAGTGCCACGCCTGCCACGCGAAACGAATCAACGCGACGCTGGAAACCTCCAAAAGTGACCCCTGTTGCAGAACTTACTATAGGCACGGCCATACGGCCCTCACGCGAAGGTTTCGAACGGTTGCGGACGTAAACGCAACGTCGAGCGAACACATCCTCAACCCCCAGACCCCCAGAGTGAAACGGGAACCCTTGCTACACATTCGGGAAAAAGGTTTTGACCCGTCCCCCTGGGTATGGGTCAAAAATGGGGTACCCGCGGCCCGGTCAGAAATGGGTCAGATTTACCATAAAACCATTCGTGGTCCAAGAGTTTTGATCCATTCTTTATATCAGTATTGTATCACTACTGATTTCAATATTGTTTATATCAGATTGTATCCCACATACCCCCATAACATGCTTCGTTGAATACATACTGAACCCTGTTTCATTGGTTGATGGGCTTCGTGGCTTCGTTTTTTGCTAGCCACGAAATTTGCTTCGATTTTTCCTCCTGATGTCGTTGTTCCCCTCTTCTGTTTTTTTTGTTGGACCGTCAATGGTGTAAATCTCTCATTTTCAAAACCATAGCCTTTGGCAATTCAACATAGGGAACTTGAAATCACAATGTTTCATAGCCAAATTATGGACACATGGCTCATTTTCATCCCAATTTTCCATATTGTAGCTATGTTAAATTACCAAAGGCATAAATTGCACCAAGACGCGCGAACTTCGTAGGCCGAGAAGCCACCAGCACCAATTGCCGCTTTGGTTTCGGCTTCCAAACGGGCGATGCGCCTGAAGAGCTCCCCCGCGGCACGCGGAAGGATGCCATCCTGGCATTTTGAGATGAACAAGGAAGTCACTGGAGAACATCATTACAAAACAACCATATATATATATATATATATTAATATGTATATTATATGTATATATGAATATTATATGTATATATGTATATTATATGTATATATGTATATTATATGTATATATGTATATTATATGTATATATGTATATATGTATATTATATGTATATATGTATATATGTAAATATGTTTAAATGTATGTGTTAATATGTGTAAATATATGTATATATGTGTATATGTGTATATATCAGTATATACATATATACATACATAAACAAATATAAACACATTTCAAAACATGAACGTCATATAAGGTCATCAGGGTTTTTATAATTTGTAGCTTTGACACTCAAAAACAACAAGCAGCGTCCTGTTTCGCTTGCCGTCGACCACCCTCTGGGCCAAGCATAGAATGTGTCTTTCCAGCACCTGTGGAGCCAAAGGCAAAAATGCAGGCATTGGTGCCCTCAATGACAGCATCCACCATTTCTGCGGCACAAGCACTGTAGACCTCCTGCTGAGTGGCTTCCTGGGTGATGAAATATGATGAAATATGATGAAATATGATGAACTGATGAAACATCAGCAACTTGCAGCAACTTGTCGCTGTAGCTGCTGATACAAATTTTAATTTAGAATGCTTTAGAGATGTTCAGAAGATTGGAAAGTCTTGGGAGGAATGTTTTGATATGTTTTGACATATTGATTGACTTTCTCATGGCAGCTGCCGCCTCCGCTTGGCAGTATCTGAGCTTTCGACTGGTCCAAAAACTCGGTCATAGACAAATTGCTTGGAGTCAGAGCCATCCATAGCTTCCAAGGTCACACCATCAATGACTTGCACGGATTTCACATTGCCAACTTGGCCATCATGCGGCTGTGGCGGACGAATGCGCACCGCCACTTTCAAGGGGCACGCCATGGTCGTGGGCAACGGCAACTCAGCTGAAATGGCTGCAACCTTTGCAAGCGATCGCGCTGTAAAAGCTTCAATCACAAGCATCATTTGTTGGTGATTCCTCGTACTTGCTGGTTCATACCCCCCTTTTCGTCCATTTTTTCATGGTTGACTTAATGTCACTTAATATCCGAATTGAATGTACTGGTTCAAACTGGTTCTATTCCCATATGGTAAAACTCCTTGTCTTCAAGGACGAATCTTCACAAGATACGCCTTGCGCAGCAAACTCCCTTTTCACCCTGCGACTTTGGCAGCATCCACTTCAAACTATTTGTTGGACTCTTTGGCTTTGTTGTTCTTTTCCGCGGTCCCTGCATTCCAAAGGAGTGAGCATGTGAGATACAGTCAAAAACTGCGGAAAAAATGATGGGAACCATGATGTTCTAATATGTTCTAAACAATTTCTCCAACCATTGGATTTTAGTGGTTTTAGAGGAGTGTCCCAACATTCTCCGACAAACCCACATGGCGCCTGCAGCAAGTCTCCAAGAGTCCTCCATACACTGCAGCCGCGCCCACTCTGCCTGTGGCTTTGGTCAAATTCCAAAGGCCAACGGAACGCAAATGGCTAGTCATTTCAGTAATCACCTGCATGTTTTTTTTTTGGCTGCCTATCTAATTGACACTAATTGACCCATAAATCGGCCCGTTGCCGCCTTCTATGCAACTGATGTCTTATGTCCAAAATGCAATAGAAACACCAGAAACAACGACAATATTGGCGCGAATGATAGGTAATAACAGTTATACAGTACTAGAAACAACAACTAGAATGAATCCAATAATGATAATGACAAGAACAAAGACAATACCAGTCCGAACAATGGTATCAATTATATAGAATAATTGAGAATAAGGATAATCACTTCTATCGTAGAATTGTAATGGCCGATAGTATACAATGTATAGCAACCATCAAAAAATAGAACCGTTGGAAACCTCGAAGATATGGGGGAAACATCATCTTCATCCTGGGTCCAACTTTCGGCATCTGACGATCCAGTGGCCTCCAACAAGAATCTGAGCTGCTCTTCTCCATCCAAATCGGATGGCAACATTGTAGGACCACGAATGGCCTGCAGGATGACAACAAGACTCTGAACATGGATAAACATCCAGTGGGCATTATGGGTTGATAGTGGTTAATACGTATTAATTACTAGATGTTTGTCTTTTCATCATTTTCTCAATCCATTCATCATCTTTCATCTAACAGCAGGTGACTTTTTGGATCTGGATTGGATGGATTTGGAGGCAATTTACACAAACTTTTGGAATGTTTTGGATATACGATGATATACCGAACACGCTGAGGTTGCAACTCTCAGTGGGGGAAGTTCCCACATTGTCACCAGCGTCCGGACGCACCTGTGATGGCCATCGCGCTGGTGCTCAGATCTTTGGCCGCAGAAAACGGAAATGTTGTGCAATATTTTGTAATTCTGTGACGCACTATGGGCACACTCAAGGGTGACTACTTTCCTGGTTCACATAGCCGGTCATGGGTTCTAAACCAGCCAACCAGTCTAGAACAGATTCAATGTTCTGCTCTTCACAATTTTCAAAACCAGCAAAACACATTAGCAAACCACAGTACCAGGAGCTGCCAGCCATCCTTTGGTGCTGATTCAAGCAGGCTCATCAGCTTCTAGCGGGTCATCATTGCGCAAAATGCTCCGCAATGCGGCGCATGGGTTTTCCAGAACCTCATCTTTCTGACCTGAGGACAACGCTACAACAAATCCGCCGACCCCGGATGCGCAAGGGTAAGGGAAGAAGAGTTATCAGAACACCAAACTACAGCTGCTGCTACTACTACTACTACTACCACTACTACCACTACTACCACTACTACCACTACTCTGGATTGTAGATAGTAAATTAGATAGATAGATTAGAATATAGTTAGATAGATTCTAGATATAGATATATAGATTAAATATATTAAATTATAGATATTATAGGTATTAGATGATAGATAGATAGATTCTAGATAGATAGATTCTAGATTCTAGATATTCCAGACACGTTAGGGAGTTTTTGGTTACTTGCTTTTGGCCCATCCGTCCTTCACTGCCATGGTGTTTTCCTGTCCGGCTGCTACGTTTTTGCATGCGCAGCTGGAAAAGATGAAAAACTGCCTGTTTTAGTAAGATTTCAGAAAAGACGTTAGGCATTTTTGGTGTTTTTTTTTGCTAGCTTTTGGGTACGACATTAGGTGGTGTTTTGCTGTTTCAGACGCGTCACAAAAGCATACAGCCTGTGCTTTGGGGGCGGGCTGGCTGCAAGATGTGGCAAGCAGCTGGAAAAAAGTGAAAACACGGTCTGTTTTAGTCGGGTTTCTGAAAAGATGCTAGGCATTT
>Ga0126342_10010046_pt1 | contig 16938 bp, 12 predicted proteins | sample Cyp1metagenome_FD_92528 | JGI IMG/M metagenome (GOLD analysis project Ga0126342, IMG submission 92528) | Coral microbial communities from Lord Howe Island, Old Settlement Bay, Australia - Cyphastrea 1 metagenome | ecosystem: Host-associated > Invertebrates > Cnidaria > Coral ... | reverse complement strand
TGCCACCCCCTCTGACTTATATGTTGATGATAATAAGAACATGAACTTATCTTGTTGAGGGATCAAAATCCGCCACCCCCTCTGACTACTACGTTGACAGGGATCATTACATCAACTTATCTTGCTAAGGGATCAAACATTGGCACCCCGTCTGACTTTTATGTGATGTAATATATGATATATGTGCTATGTACTTTTATATACTTCGGCCACTTCTGATTCCGACGCGGAGCAACGTAGGGGTTGCAGCGCACATGTTTAGATTTTGTTTTGATATGCTATGAGTTATGACTTGACTTGCCTTCTAAATCCATTTAAGCAAACAAACAAAGGAATAGATAACATGAAACAAGGCACGCTCCGAAACGATGTCCACAGAAGCACAAGGTCGAGGAGGAGGCACGAGCACAAGCTACGTCGGAGTTCCTGCACGCCAAGTGGCACAAGATTTATGGAAGTCTATGGGTTCTCAAGCGATTCATTAATATGGAACTTGTTTGTTGATTTATGGAGATATCATGGGATATAGTGGAGACGTAATTTTCATTGACATAGTGCAAGAAATATATGGTTGAGAGGGATATGATACAATCAACAAGGGTTTCTGGTCGGAAAGAACGATCTATAATTAATGATGTTTCGAGTTCAAATTTGATGTGCAGCATGGAAATGCTTGATGTGATCCATTTCTCGTCACTTCCAAGGGGTGCTGGTCAACTTTTTGATCTCGGTGAACAGACATGACGCAGTTTGTAAAAACGTCAAACACAAAGAATGTACAGTATATATATATATATAGTTTGAATATGATATTATAATATATGGTTCTATAAATGATTATATATGTATAAATATATAGTAATATATATATATATATACATCAACTACGTTTCAATACAGATATCAACCATTCAATTGCCTTTTCCACGAGCGATCACACTCTACTTGGGGATGGCAATTCCACTTACAGTACGTTTTGCGCAGTATGACCATTACAAGTATATGAGGGTTATAGGGTTTCCATAAAAGGGGATACCCCAAAATGGATGGTTTATAGTGGAAAATACCATTTATGGAACCCCCCATAAAATTATATAATTAGGGTTTTTTCCATGGTTTTGTATGGTTTTGCCAAGCTATATCTCAACTTTTGGGGATAAAATCACCATGATCATAGCCACTAAGAAACCTAACTTCACCCAACATCCTCTGCGCGTACGAACACGCCTGCCGGACCCCGGAGAACTTCCAAGATGCCGCATCTGAGGCGAAGATTTGTCTGAGAACGTTGGGAAAACCACCCTATTGATGCCATTTGATTTGTGCCAATTAGAATTGCAATTTTGGGGGTTGATCCCCCCATTTTCAGGACCGGATGATGTTGTTTTCCTTTGGGGGGGTAAGAACACAATTACATTTGTTTTTTTTGAGTCAGCACCAGAGATTTGTGGGATGGTTAATGATGATTGACGAGTAATTATATGTGAGTTATTGTTTTGTGCACCATTCAATTGGAAGGGAACTCTAGCGCTTTTTTGTTCAAATACCCCCCAACGTTGTGTTTCGTCACCCAGCAAACATATGCAAATATTGGAATCAGCCGCTATGAATCTTCGTTGTCTCTTGGGCAGCTCCACCCTGGGCCTGACAAGCCCCGCACATCCAAATCGCCACATAGACAGGTTTCCTTGGCGCTGTGGCTATGGATCACTGGGAATATCACATGCTCTCTACCATCACAACGGACAACGGACCACTTTTTTTCCGGCTTACAAACATGAAGAATTTCTCATCTGATTAAGTACTACGTACGCACAGTGTACACATAAACCTGGTGTCTATGCACGTATGTTTTGATTGTTTTTGTAAGTTTACCAGTTTTAACAGGTCATCTGAATGTGAAGGCATACATTGATAACACGCATTTTTCGAGATCCCCCCAACTTGCAAACCACTGCTCCACAGTGCTTTCATATGGAGCGAAGTCGCATCTACACATTTCCTATCATGTCCTCAAATTGTTGCCAACGCATTTCACGGTTTCCTTCAAGACCCAAAACATGGAACAGTGACATGCCAAGCTGTTCTGGATTCTGTGTTTACCGAATCAGGACTCCAGCTTTGCAATTGTTCTATCTTTGACGAGGGGTTAACTCCGAGTTAACTCCATTACTCCATTGACCACTTTTGGGTAATGTCACCCCCGGATTCAGAACACCCCCATAAACCATCGTTTAGAGATGATTTACACATACGACCAGTCAAGGGGATTGGATTCATTAGAAGGATATCCCAAAATGCTGGTCATTGATGTTATACATCCTATAATTTACTATAATAATTACGTTCAATTAGTAGGTTAATTCATGTTAATTCTACTTCCCATGTTTGTTAAAGTAGGAATTCTTGTCCAACAGCCCTTCCACATCAAGCCCCCACACTTTGCCGGTGTTGGCGTCGTTGGTCGACCTGAGATAAATCTCTCTTGTGGGATTTCCTTTAGACTTAACCCCCTTGGTCGTCCAAACCACAACTTGAAAAATCCTACTGTCCAGGATTTTCAGTCTGAGTTTTACAATTTTTACAGGTGTCACCCCTATTTGCAGATCGCAGATTGCAGAAAGTTTCGAAGGACATCACTGATTCCGATCCACAACATAGCCACAGATTCGGTCGCCTTTTTATTTGATCTATACTCCGTGAAGGAAACACAGGTTACTCTCCTGTAAACCCACCATGTCTGTGGACAACCCACCATGTCTGTAGATCACTTTCCAGAAACCATAGGGGTTTTCCACATCTTTTTCGATGTTTATCGCCCTGGACCAACACTTCTCGAAGTGAGGCCCAAAAAGGTCAGGCTGAAACGAAGCGTTTTGGTGGAGATGTTCCCTTAAAAACCCATTCTGAGTTGAGATGTTTGGGGCATCTTCTCTAACAAACTTGGAGGATCTTGGAGGGATCCCCTGATTCCTAAAAAATTGACCTTCCCGGAGTCACCATGGTGGATGTAGGGGATGAAACTTCATGAATATATTTGACTAAACCATAGTCATAGAATGGGGTGTTTAATATGATCCAAGGAGGGATTAGTTCAGAAACTAGACTCATGGGGTGTTACTAAACTCCACAGGCTTGGAGAGTGCTGTCCGAGCCTACCATGGATTAGTGTTTTAACATGTTTTAACCCTATGGCTGTTTAAATTGAGGAGGTGCAACGATAAAATGATCCATTTTCCATATGAAATTTCAGCTGGCACCCATTTCAAAAAATATAAACCAGGGATGTACTATACTGATATATATATATATACTTATTGTGAGTTGACATAAGCCCTGCATGGCTATGGATCGTTGGCATCCCATCTGCCTGTGCAGCCTGGGCCCCCTCACGTCCGTGGGCGCTGTTCGTTTGGAGATGTCTTGAGTGAAAAGTCATCTACGGCGTCTACGGGTTCCTACGGTTCCTACACATCTTGCAGCGATTGTTGAAGGAGCATCTTGTTGCATAGGAAGACCAACTGTTTGGGTTGTCCCACTTGCAAGGTTGTAACTCTAGTTGCTGACCCATCGCTGGGTATTCTCCCCAAGAGTCGAATAGAATTGAAAGGCATATCAAACGTTGAACCTTATTAAACTATCATGTTGGGAAGTGTTTCAGCTACTCGAGTCCTTTGGATGTGTTTCCTTTGGGACATAAACCAAGATACTTGCAGACGAGTGCACAAACTTGATGGCACAAACAGGCAGGTAAACATCAAATACTAGGGTCTGTACATGTGCTTTGTTTTGTTCTGACCTGCGCAACCCCAATTCTTTCGGCCATAGCCCACTTTTCGTTGCTTACATGAGGGCATCTCTAAATTGCAGGACTGTTCACATCAAAATGGCTGAAGTACAGCTCGATGCTCATGTCAAAAAATGGAGGGGTGACCGGGGTGACCGGGTGACCCACACAAATTGTGATTTCGCCATCAACTATGGGATAGAATGGACCATACTAGACCCATTCCCCCATGAATGCCATCAGTTTTGCTCCTGCAGCACTGCTGGTCTTCAGCAATAGGTCCTGGAGAAGAGAAACAAGTGAGCACTGGTAGAGAAACATACAGAAACCAATTTCAATTTATTGACCCCTACACTCCTAGAGCATGTTGAAAACCACATGTCAAATTATGTTAGCAACATCAAGCATCATTTCTTGCCGGCCAACCCCTTCAGTTTTTGTGGGTCAAAGAAAACAAGATCCAAAATTTTATCCAGAAATACTGATTGGTGGTTGAGCCACCCCTCTGAAAAATATGAAAGTCAGTTGGGATGATTATTCCCAATATATGGCAACATAAAAATGTTCCAGTCACCACCAATCAGAATATCATGAAATATTGAATGAATCTGACAATTCATCCAGTCTAGTTTCCAGCTAGCTGGTTCCATGTTCATCCCAAACAACTGGTTGGTTAAGAACGGGATTGCCCATGATTGCCCTATTGGATTATTAGCATCCCCAATATATATCAACATATATATATATATATCATATATATCAATATATTATATATATATATATATATCAATATATTATATATATATATATCATATATCATATATATCATATATATCAATATATTATATTGGGTAGTTTTTCATCCCCATCTCTTTAGTTTAACCAGGTCATTTCAGTCCTTCGCCGTGGCAATAGCTTGAAATCTCTTGGTGGCCTGCCGAATTTTCTGCGTTGAAATTCTCGCTGCCGGGATTTTCCAGGATCCGGAGGTTTCCCAGAAATTTTCGATCACCAAAATGGACGGTTTTAATAAACATCCACCAGGTTTGCGGTTAATAAACATCCACCAGTTTTAATAGGGAAACCACCAATCAAATAATGGCAAATCCTATGAACATCTGGTTGGTGGTTTCCCTATTAACTTTAAACATCCACCAGGGCATACCAGGTCACAATACCATCTGGTTGGTGGTATACCTACCCCTCTGAAAAATGATGGAGTCCGTCAGTTGGGATGATTAGCAACCCAACTGAATGGAAAATCAGAAAAAATGTTCCAAAGCACCAACCAGAAATGGATGATTTAGGGGTACCCCTATTTCAGGAAATCCCCATTTAGGCACTGCAATCGGGATATCACTGAATAATCGGATAGGAATGGGATAACAATGTTGGGAAGTGACATGAACTATATAACTATATAACCATAACATAATAATGGGATATCCATGATATCATTGATAATCATGTGCATATAGCAATGTTGGGAACTAAAAACATCATGTTTATGGAATTTTCGCCAGAAGAAACCATGGGACGTTGATATTTTTTCACATATGGATATCACGGGATAGAACTCATCTGCAAATGGCCAAATTTCTATGGTGAAATTGATGATAAGTGGCTAAAAAATGAAGGTATATAGCATGTTCTTTTTTTAAAGAAACAACAACAATATGAACGTGGATGGACGTCTCTACAAAGAAGCCAGTTTCAAACGTGTGAACCTACCAGGTCACAAAGCCTTTGATCCAGCCAGGCAATTGCAATTCATGCTGTCATGCTGGTTGAAAATACAAATCTGGTCAAACAAATTTCAGAAACGTGCCAAAAAATATTTTTTTTTAAAAAAAAAAACATGTTGAGTCTAGCAACGTAAATCTCTTCTGACTAGCCTCTGGTAATCAAACCCTTGGCATCCCTTGGCTTGCCGGAAAATCCACCGGCAATAGTTCGATGACATTCCCAGCGAACTAAACCTCCGAACACGTCTCTTCGACGGTTCTCACAAAACCACATCCCAGGGATGTCGATGGAGCGGCTTACAAGAAAATCTACAGCACACTTTAAACACTCTAGTAAATCTTAGGTACCGTACATCTGTGTTTTTGTTTGATGGCTATGCTAGGTTCATCTATGTATTCCATGGCCCATCGAGTCCGATTCGATGATTTACCGAAATTAAAGAATGATATATCTAGGTTTTGTTGGCTAAACCATCATGAAAATGTATAAATATCACAAGTCTCCTATTCATATCCCAAGTTTTGGTTGCTTAAACCTAGCTTTTGAAGCATCAAGAAAACCAACCACATCCAGGCAATGAGCCCTCCTGTCAACCAGGCCTCCTCCTCATTTTGCCCTTTGTTCTTGTCCGGGTGGAAGACCAAAGCCAAGCGCCTGGGACTTTGCCTTCTTGGTTGGTTGGATTTTCAGTAACCAGGGTGGAATGTACTGGATATATTAATTAAATTATATTGAATCTATTGGATCATTCGAGGATTTTGAGGGTCCATCATTTGGATTCATATGGGGGGGGGTATTGAGAGAATTAGTGGAGGATGGATCGGAACCTGCCTGAAAGCACGCTTCACATCCTCTTTGGAACAGCCTGGCCATCGGAGCCGGGAGGCGTATACTTTCGACATTTCCCGTATGAAGCAAGCATTTTTTTAGCATATTGGAACCAGTATTCCGAGTATTGGAAATGTATGGATATACTGGTTCCTAGGTATACTTTCGACATTTCCTAGGTATTGGAACCAGTAGTCCGAGTGATTGCATGTTTGGGGATTGTTTGGGTGAGATTTTTCGACTCAAAACCACCGAAAATCGAAAAAATGGTGCCTTTCAAGGTGCCACAAGTCTTGACTGATCAATCCAGCAGGAGTCTCAAGCAACACAAATGCTGAGAGGCAACATGAGCCATAAAAATAGCATAAAATAGCCCTATCCCATCCGATTATACTGCTTTGTCAGTAAATGTTCCCATTACCATCCCGGCTGAAATCTGCTTTGTCAGTAAATATTCCCATTATCATTTATATATAAATCATAATCTGTTATATATCATGTTATCATAATCAGTAATATATATTTATATGTTATATCATAATCTCAATTGGGCCCATCAGAGGTTCCAATGGCTCCGCCAGAGGATTTTCTTCGCGGCTTCCGAGACTCCTCGCCTTGACTAAGCCCCAAGACAAATCGAGCAGCCGCCTGGCTGAAGTCAGGGATCAACAAGACAACTCTATTCATCGGATTGGTTTAACGGATTTTACAGGAAACCCCCATGATTTTCATGGGAAAATCGATGGTTTCCGGTTAACATTTTCCCTGAAACCAATCCAATGATCTATGCATCTACAGTATATGGATCTATATATGGTTCTTACATAATCAATATTGGACACAATATTACCAAACATAGTAGAAAATCAACATGGATCAACAATAAATGTGTGATTTCAAAAATAACTATGTATAGAAAATTCATCCATATATCAGTCACATTACATGAATATCACTACAATAGAGTAAACATGACCAAACACATTACCAAATAGTCTATCAATAATTTGCGAATTCAACATAAATCTTGCATGGTTATAATGGACATATAATGGGCATGTTATGGACATATAATGGGCATATAATGGACATATAGTGGGCATATGTGGGCATATAATGGACATATAATGGGCATATGTAGGCATATAATGGGCATATAATGCGCATATTATAACATGAACCAACTCTGCTCTCCATCCGCGAAGTTGCTTCAAATCTATATGGATGCCCAACGTTTTTTCATGGCTAACCTTAGATCGACCCTTAACTGGCAAGTTTGGGGGCAAATCTTCCGGCAACTCACCAATGCAGGCATCCAACCAACCAAAAACAATAGGGTGCTTGAAAGTCAAACCAAGATCGCTCAAAGGTACTGCAAAATATAGTCGTTTGTGACATGCTTTGTTAGTCAAAACACAAACACAAACACAAACACACACACACAAAGGAAAACACATGTAGTTTATTGAGTTTTTGACATGCTTGCAACTTGCAAAACACATTAGTATATAGTCGTTTGCTTACCTTCAAAGAAGTGAGCCATTTGGGTTCGTCTGAAAATATGGTACTGTACCCGCTGTAACCCCAAAATGTTGATGATATCATATAATATAATAATATATATATATAATATATCATCGGTTATTGGCAATTTAACATTTCGGACACACCCAATTAGATATTGTTGGTTATAGAAGTTATAAATATATCCCATTTCTAGCCCTATTGATATCCCATTACAGTAAATGCCCATTTGGCGGATACAATCTATACCCCATTTTCAATCAAGCCGAGATCTGCATTATTCATACTTATTCATGGAATTCATTGTGCAAATCCCCATATGGATATATCTGGGTAAATGATACTATAATATTTCACTAACCTGAATCTTGCGGCCATAAAAGGAGATGATTTCCCTTGTTAACCATGACTTCCAGGCTTCGGCCGCACTGAAGTCGTGATCAAATTTACCCAGACAGATTGCCTCCGCACTCAACTTGCTTTCTGCGCCCATGCCTCGCTTCCAAAACTGGAATCTCGTCCGAAAAAAGGAGCTACCCCAAGTTATGGATGGTTTATTTCATGGAAAATCCATCTATAAATGGAAGATTTGGGGGGACCCCCATAAATTGGAAACGTTCATCTATTGAATGGGGATTTTCCATTGGATTTGGGCTACAAAATGGAAAGGAAAGTGTGTGGGATATTCAGTGACTTTGGACTTGTTTGGAATCTATGTTGCCATGTCTGTACGTACATGTTTAGAGAGAAAAACAACTCGCTCTGACAACTACACCATAGAAACCATCAAAAATAAGTGCCAACAAACTGCAGGGTGATTGCAGCACTCACTGAGTTTTACCGTCGCCATGGTTGTTTCAATACTAAGTCATGGTCATCCATGACTTGGAAAACTCCATACGTCAATCATGGTTGTTTCAATAGGATGATTTAGTTTCCTACTAAGGAAGGAGGTGTCCAAAGTCGACCAACGAACGTTTCCCAGTCGTCACCATGGTTGTTTCAATAGATGAGCCATTAAAAATACGTCCCTATCCCCATCTCATTTGAGTAGTTGGTTGATAGGTTTTTCTACTATGGGTTATCAAACTCCTCAAATAAATGAGCTAGTATAAACCCCCATATTAACCAATCAACCCAGGGTATTTTTAATGGCTCAAACCGCCAATGTCACCCACTTGTAGCCCAGTGAGACCAAGTTGCGCGTCACACCGTCGGCATATTTCACCTGGTGAGAAAGGAAATGTGTGTCTGAAAATCGGTTATTCCCCCAACAAATGGGGTTATCATCACTTTCACCCTTGAAATTGCCATTTTGGTGTACAAATGAGTACAAAAAAACACATTTGCAAATATAACCAAATTGAATATAGTTGGCTATATAATGCTATATATAATACTAGTGTCACAAGATCAGTCCTAGTTCCCGTCAATTGCATCCTTCATCATTGCTTGTGTGATACTTGTGTGCAGAATATAGATACTACAATTCCAAATGAAAATTCAATTCCGGAAACCAAAAACCAAAGCTTAAAATGCATTCCTTCCTAACCCAAAAAACAACACTCAACAACGCCTTACAACGATTTTATATGTTATATATGTGTTATTCTTCAATCCAATTTTGACAGCTGACTCAGGATCAAACCAGTCGCCTCGGTCTGACACTCAGGACGCCGCGGCGCGAAGCGCGGCTTCGCGGGTGTCCGACCAATTCAGATCCCCCCGCGGCCACAACTGAGCAGCTTTGCAGCGGCATTGGAACATGTTGCTTCTAGCTAGCAGCTATCAAAATCCGCGGAGACACATTGCAATTATGATCCAAAAATTGGATAAAATTGGTACACATTTTGAACAATTGACATATCAACACAAATTTGGCGACACTCAACAATACCTTGGAATGTTGCGTGGGAAAGGATTCATAACATGAAACCTGCGGGAATTCAAGAAAAACAACATCTACTATAAGTGTAGTCTGTGAGTCGGCAACCCCAATGTGAATTGGTGTGTATGCAGTTTTGTGTGTTAGTTTTCTCACTCAACCAGTCCCAAACAATGCAACACACATTGTTGTTCCTGTGACAAAAAATGACTAAAGTCCGCGGGGTGGGGGTTGAATGGAACTGAAAACGATTGGAAACAACACCGCAAAAAATGCATTGGAGATGGCAACGAATGAGGACACTTTGTCATGAACAGTCCTTGTGACAATGTTTGTTCTTGATTTTTTGGGACGCCCTGCCCCCCCCCCTTGCCAGCATACGAAGAAAAGGAAACCCTGATGTTTGTTCCGTTGAATCAGTTGCAGTGCAGTGACTCAGGTGATTTCCAGCTTTGATTCTCTGTTTTGACCATCAATTGGACCTGCTGATCTGTCACGGCATTAATGGCCAACAATCCGAGCGCAAAGTATCTCTGGGTTTCTGGAAACAAAATTGTCACATAAATGAAAACCATGGGCATGCAAACACTTTCTCTGATGAAATTGAAAAAAAAAAACATCAGGAAGGCACGTGCAGTTTTCCAACTTGTTGCTCTGAAGCAATTGAGGTTACAAGTCCAACAAACCTGAAGGATGCAAAGTCTAAAATGCATCCGGTGCCTTGCAGGATGACACGCCCCAGTAGGGAAATCATCAAATGAGGGTGTTGGATGTGACAGAACCATGTGCCGCTGCAACTTTTCCAAGTCGGTTGGACTTCTGGCGGTCCTTGAGCACGTCCTGGCGGGTCTGGGGATGGCAGGAATCCAAAATGATCCAAACAGCGACATATTCAATCATCGATCCACCACTGGTTGGCTCAACAATGGGTGGAATCAAGACCTTCCCAGGGTTCCCAATGGTTCCCACAGGTCCAACTTTCAAAAGACATGTCTTTTTTTCTTGCCAAAAGACAAAAAATGCGTCATCTACGGTCTACCACCTGCCAGAAGCCCTGCACCACATTGCAACATGTTTTTTCTTACATAGGGCACCCATAAAAAACATGAACAGTTATTTTCCAGGATTGATACTTGATGATATTTGTATATAATTAGATCATGTGTTCCCCTGTTTTCCTTCCAGGTTTCCATAACTTTGCTTGAGGCCATCGACATATCACCGGGAATGGGTCCCAAAAAAAAGGACGAACTTCGATGAGTAAAAAGTGGGCCGCCCTGGGCTAAGTCGGAGTTTTGTTGGTTTATAACTCCACTATTTTGGTTTATGGCAGTTTATGATACTTATATCATATATTAATAAAACTGTAGTGTATGATACTTATTTCAGTTTATAATACTTATAATTTCTAAGTTAATGTGGGTTCAAAACCAACAAACATAACTAGGGAGGCCCACAGTGTATAAGTTTATATGCCTGGAAAAAAGTCAACGTTTTTTTGTGGTGGTTCCCAGGGATATCGAAGTTCCAATTTCACGAATCATCGGGGGCCGGGCCAACTGGTAACGTTCGATGACTTTCAAATAATTACATACTTAAGAGCATTAAAGAGCTCTTCAAAAAGGTAAACAGAGTTGATATGAGTTGATATCCCTACAAATTATATAGATCAAATTAGCCAGAATCAACTTTCAGTCGATTGGTTTTACGGCAATTCAACGGAAACCACGGTGTTTACCTTCACATCATCCAATTCTGGCAAACTGGGACCCCTGCCCATATAATATTGTATATAGTACATGTTAAACGTCCCCATGTGTTTCAAGCGGCTTCAAAACAGGCAGCTTAGTCTGTACCTCGCCACCCTTCAGGGCTGCGAAGTTCTAGCTGCTGCCCAGCTGGGCGAAGACGTGATGGGATATCTCTGGATGCCCGGAGTTTTTTCCATGTCTTGTTGTTTTATCCGCAAATGATGTTCTCAAACGAGACGTGCTGGAAAATCACCATTTAAATATATTTAGATCATATATATGTGTGTGTGTGTTTCTTTCTATGTTTTTCTTATCATCATTTATCATCCCTATCTGCTGAAGGCTCTCCCAAGATCCATTGGAATCCATGGCGAGACAAGCGAGGGTTTCCGGCAAAAAACTCAGTATCTCCGACTCTTCATGGGGTTGAAAGGACTTCAAATCCTGGTAAAACCCGGCTGACATAGTGAAACATGTCACCGGTTGCGGGTTACATTCATCTTCTTGGTTGAATCCCCGTAAAATTACCTGGTCCAGGTGTCTAATGGCTGAATACAGTTTTTTCTGTGGCAGGTAAACTTCCCAGGTAACGGACCAAGCTTGGCGATTTGCCGAACCCCTGCGAACAGTTCAGCTATAGCCGGATAAATGGTGAACAATTTAGAATCCAAAATATAAATGAACATCTAAAATCATCTAAAGGTATGGCTACGGTCCAGGTTCAGAGATCCCAACACTACAGTATTTCCAAGGTTTGCTCTAAACTGCTCTAAACTTCTGGCTTCCATGTTCAATGACGCTCCCTGTTTCACAGGGAGCCGTCACCAAGGGTATTGGAAGACAAATTCCTTTCTCGGCGCCAACCAGGGTCTACCAATCTCTCGAAAATCATGGGAAAATCAATGAGCAACCCCAGCTCGTTGAAGAGAACATAAAGGGGATCTAGCATGATCTAGCTGCATCATATCCTTGCTTGTGATGTAGGTACCTTCTTAGCGAGTGGTTTTGTCTTTCGTCCACTAAAACATGCAAAACATGAGCACGTGTATGCCAAAGATATGCCAAAGGTTTCATATTCCGATATTCCATCGATCCAGTTGGGGGCATCTCCCAAGTTGCTGAGGATCCCACCCTATTTGGCTCCAAGGTCGGCTCCAAGTGATGCACTTTTTAAGTGTTTTGCTGGACCTGGTCCATCCTGTCCCCAGCATGCTCCATGGAAGATTTGCTGATCACTGTTGACCCAAACTTGACCTGACCAACATAACATGTTCATAATTGTTCATAAACAGCATGTGGGCTGGAGAAAAACTGGGATACTTTGTTTCTTCAAGTATCCTTAGGCCCGAATTTTTGGGATACGCTGACCCCAACGGATCATCATCCGGGGATGCATCCTTCATGGTGAAGCAATCGTCTGCAATCGCCGGAGGAACATGGACCGGTCCGCTGTGCGCGCCAAAAATTGGAAGGGAGCAGCGGCGACGCTGCAAATCTCAAAGCCTTACGCTCTTTTCGTCACAGCTTGCAGCGGCTGAAAATGGCAACAACAGCGTTTCCGAAGAAACAACAACTGAGATTGGAATGGGCAATGAAACCAACTATCTTAACCTCATCGACTGAAAACAAAGTTGGCTGCACCAGACGCGGCTCAGACCTGCCGCGATTTCGAGTGCGGTGAGTGAGTGTTGGCGACAGCATCAGCAAATCTATTTCAGTAAGATGTTGAGAAAGGAATCAGTGACTTAAGCAACTGAACTGCTTCAATCGTCTCGTTTTTGGCGATGGTTTGGTCTAAGTTCAGTTCAGCTTTGGAAGTCTACAACTGGCAACCTCAAACAACCCTATCCCTCAGACATCCCACGTCCAAATGTTCTTTCGATCTTCACCGGGCACCTGTTTACACCCAAGTTCGCCATAAATTTCGATCAATCCTCACTTTGCCAATACGGGTGTGTCCCATGGTTTATCATCACTTCCCCTTTCAATTTGTCCCGACAACTCTATCCGGGACCCACCTCAATGCAATGTCCAATTGCCCCTGAGCCCGCGGGGAGCTGTTGGGAAAAAAGTGATTCCTGCAAAGTGGTGCCCCAGTTCGTTAGCTAACTTGGTGAACATAACTCCAACAACTTGTCTTTATGGTAAATATGTGTGTGCTGAATGTGTTATATAAACCAACTTGGAACCGCGGGTGCACCTTGTAGACTTGAAATAAGCTCTCTTGATATATCTTTGGCATCCTTATCTTTCAAAAAGCGTATCAAGGGCATGATGTTTGGATATTTTTGGTGAGGTCCTTATTCAGATCCATGCTCTTCCATGGTATTCCATGGTTTTCACCCAGAAAATGCTGGATTTCCCATGGACTTTCCACCACCGATTCGGAGCTGATTCGCCAGGAGACGGCATCTCAGGGGGCGAACGCTTCCGTCTGCCTTGAGAACTTTCCACCTGGCCAAGTCAAGGAGATGTCGAAAAAAGGGATGAAAAAACCCGGTGATTTCACATAGTTGTGACAGCACATTTAGCTCGATTATTAAAAATGACTACCCTCTGGTAAACTAACATAGCTATTGAAAATGGCCATTTAGAGTGGATTTTCCCATTAAACATGGTGATTTTCCATAGCTATGTTAAATAACCAAATGGTATATAAAACTTAGAACATCTTGGAACCAACAAAAAACTGATGATTCAATTTGCAGTACAGTCGTAGATTCATGGAAAACCTTCGATTTATCGATATATTGGTGGGACATCACTTTTCTATACTTTTCTTATTTTTGGGGAGGTTAGTAAAAAATAACTCGTCTTGATCAGCAACATTTTAAACCTGCTGGTCATCCCCATGGAGGATTGCTAGCGTTCCTGCATGTGCTCCCTTCAATTCCAGAAAATTCTGCATGTTATAGATGTTATAGCCAGACTTAGGAGAAATTGCCTTGCCAAGAGACTTGGGCCCAACACTCATACAAAGGTGCTATGTTGTAGTATGTTGTACTGATATTCAATGATACTGTGGATGGTTGCGAAATCCTGCACCACCTAACGGATGGTTGAAACCCTATAAATATCTATAAATAGTGGGATAAAACACCTATCAACTGGTGCAGGATTTCTTCCATCTACAGTTCGGCAACTCAGAGGGGGCCGCTCTAAGGCTGCACAGCAAGGGTTCCCCCAGTTATGACTTGCTACCCCTACCATAGTTAAGCTATGTTAAGCTATAGTTAACCTATACCCTCTGGTAATTAAACATAGCTATTGAAAGTGGCCCATTTATAGTTGAGTTACCCATCATATCAACATGATGATTTTCCAGTTCGCCAACTGTTGGTTTACCATAGTTTATCAAAGGGAAATTATACTAGAGTTATTTCACCAATTTTGCCATAAGTATCCCCATTTGTTGTGCCTTAAATCTCCATTTGTCCCCCATTTTCGAGGGTGAAATCTGCATCAACCGAGCTGCTGAACGACCAGCCAGAAGGTTTTGTACATTGCCTATGGCCTGGGGATGCGTATCCGCGGATCCCAGAAATGATGGGTGTTTAATGGTGGTTGCATGGTTTCTATGGGATGTTATTGCTGATTTCATGGTGGTTTTGACATATTCATGGTGGTTTCTATGGGATTTTATGGTCACTAAATGATGGTTTTATGGGCATTACTGGGATTTTATGGTGACCAAATGGGGGGATTTTAATGGATTTTAAAGTTATATTTGATGGTGATCAATAGGGATTTAAGATGATTTAAGCAACAAGACTGGTGATATGAATCGGAAGTACCAAGTTGGGAAACAAAAAAAAGTTGGTGAACTGGAAAATCACGTGATTCTTTAATCAGTAAATCATCGAACTAAGTTGGGCCACTTTCCATAGCCATGTAAACGTTGAGGGTCTCACAGGGGTCCTGGACAAAAGGAGGAGCATTTGGCAGTGGATCGATCTGGAATCGTTCATCACTGATGAGAGAAACATAAAATTCACGATGCACTTGTTGAAAGGCCACGTTGGGTCTTCCATCTGGGTCAAATAAATTGATGTGAGAAGCAGGTGTCCACAAATGTTTCTCCCCTTCAAACAAACATATTTTCCGGGATACCCAAATTTTACTCATTTGATTGTCTTTGTATGTGGATACACATGGCTAGCTGGGGAATCCCCTATATTCATAGACATGTTCCATGGCAAATCCTAATCTAGGGCAACAAAAATTCAACACCATGAAAGTAGATCATTTACCAGGGGGAAACCATGGGGTTTTCCCACATCTATGTTAGTTTAACCTGTGGGCTTCCGGCCTTCCATTGCTAGCTTTGAGTGCAGGAGATCCCATGATATGCCCATATATCAAAACATGAAAATATCATAAAATATTCCCCTAAACTCCCCTGAAATTCGCAAAAACAACCATTAACTATATGAATATATCGCATGAATTCCGGATTTTTTGGGGTTGAAGCAGTTAACACATCTTTCAGTCAAACCCCAATTGGATATAGTTGGACAGCTCTTCGGGTAGAGTTATCATAACTCATTCAAAGAATATATCCCTAGTGGGTTCTAATCGGATGGATTGTCATAGTTGCATCATGTTATAATCCCTATCCCTATTTCATGTTTACATCATACTGTATTATATTATATATATATATATATATCTCTCTCTCTCTCTCTCCATCGCCATCTAAATGATACCATGGTATCTATTGGATAAAAACATGGGTTATCATGACGGTCATATTGGATCCAGATCATGTTACAATCCATTATTAATCCATATTGTTATAACTATAGTTGTATTAACTATAATGATAATCCATGATAATCCATGATAATCCATGATACTCCATGATAATCCATGATGATAATCCATGATAATCCATGATAATCCATGATAATCCATGATGAATAACTATAGTTAACTATGGTTATATATTAACTATAGTTACAATCCATGATAGTTTCATAGATCCCCTCCCGGTCTCCCGGGCGTCCCCGGCGGCGCTGTGTGCCATTCCGCGTTGTTGGCTCTGGACCTGGGTAAAAAAGATGGCTTGGCAAAACCCGCTAGGTAAAGATGGCTTTAAAACATGATTCAACCCGATTCAACCCCCCCCAAAAATGGGATTTAGCCCATTTTTAATATAAAACCCATGAAACCATCCTTGAAATCCCAACCTGTGCTTATCATGGCCAGAAGGCAGCCTCACCACCGGAATCCGTGCTGAGCCCACGACCGGTTGTGCTCGACCTCAGCTGACCGGTAGGTTCGCCGGGGAACATAGGAATATTCATTTGCAGTGACTACAGTTATGGCCATTTATTAGTTATAACTGGTTATAAATGGGATTATACATTCTATAAATGGGGTTATAAGTACTTATAACTGGTAAATGGCCATAACTG
>Ga0126342_10010045_pt1 | contig 16940 bp, 12 predicted proteins | sample Cyp1metagenome_FD_92528 | JGI IMG/M metagenome (GOLD analysis project Ga0126342, IMG submission 92528) | Coral microbial communities from Lord Howe Island, Old Settlement Bay, Australia - Cyphastrea 1 metagenome | ecosystem: Host-associated > Invertebrates > Cnidaria > Coral ... | reverse complement strand
GCTTCCATCATCAACAAAGCCATCCACTGGTGCAGGGCCCTTGCCATTCATGTAGTCGCTTCCATCATCAACAAAGCCATCCACTGGTGCAGGGCCCTTGCCATTCATGTAGTCGCTTCCATCGTCATAGTAGTGATGAACCACGTGCACTGTATCTCCAGCGGTTTCCCAGGCATGGCTAGCCCAACGTCCTTTTCCGAAGTGGCCAATGCGACACTGGTTCAGGCACTCGTTCAATGGAAATGGTCCTTCATTGAGATGCCGACAATTGTACTTCTGGTAGGACTTGGCGTGGTGATAGGTCATGCCGTGAAGGCAGTGGTAGCCTGAACTTGGCCAACATAGCCATGGGAGACGCAGCATGGGGTTTTGCTTTTAGCAATTTCCCATTAAAAGGAACGCTAATGTGAGCAACAGCTATCCCACCACCCCATCAATCCTTTTAGCACAGCGACGGCTGTTGATTGGATTCGGATCACAAAGAAAGCTAGCATCCGACTGCACAAAATCTGACTTTAGGACAAAATTGATGGATAGTTCGGCTTTCCTACCCCAAATGCAGCATGTATTGCATCTATTCTTTCATTCATCACATTCTGACTTTCAACCCAAAGCCCGACTATTTCCTCAGTCTGATCATGTTTTTGGTTCACTTTCGAAACAGCCTCCTATCATCTTCTGATTCGGTCTAGTTGCCCATGGCACCTGCCCCGCATTGGGAAAAACAACATCCACCGGCATCAGCCTCATCCCTGGCCTGCATCCCAATGTTCAGGACACTGGTGGAAGGTGCCCGTGGGACATGGCGGATAGAAGTAGTTGCCCATCTTCATCTGCGAAGCCGAGACCTGAAGCTGCAAAGAAATTTTGCACGAAACCCCTCTACAGAATCCCACCTTGGACCCATAAGAAAGAAACCTCGTTTGAAAATCACGTTTAGTCTGTCTTGGATCATCTTGGATCTATATAAGCAGTTTCGAGCCAAAAAAGGATGCCTATCAAAAAAAAATGAGGGATTGCATCAGAGTGGGGGTTTGTATCAAAGTAGTGGATATCCCCTAAATCTCACCATGGATATCCATGAAATTCCGAAGTTTGGGGCGAATCCGTTTGGCCCCATTCTGTGGGCACAAAGACCATCAACTCTTTCGAAATTTCACCCGGTGTTCTTTGGGGATCTCGGTCTCCATGCGAACTTTTTGGATCAAACAGCACGTTTAGAGATGGTTGGATGTTGGTTCCTATACTCTACCCTCATTTACCTTGGGATTTGCGCTTCAGGCAGAAAAACCAATCCCCCACTGATAGCCCACAGCCCAGGCACATCCGCATCTTGCGCCCCAGACAGAGGCCAAAGCTTTCCCACGCAAAGCAAGGCCACTGCGGCGGAGAGGATCAGCCCCGAAACGAGACCTGAGCAGGTCTCGTTTTGGCGTTTAGGCGTGATTTACCAGCAACAGGACCTCGCATGATTTGAATCGCACACTTTAAAAGGAGTTACAGAAGCAAAAGCACGATGAATTTCAGTCAGAAGCACAAAAACCGTGATGAATCAGAACACACCACTGCAACACACCACTTTGCTGTTACATTGTGTCATCGTGCGTTTTACCTTCCAACCGCAGTGGATAGTGATAGTGCCGCTTTCGAGGGGTTAAGTTTTCCATAGTTTTCTCCTGTGTTGCCTGGGCCGGGAGGAACCACCGTGATAATCATTGAGCCAACCCTGTTGCAACAACCAATGATGAGAGTATAAATGATCATGATGGAGGAATTCTTAATCGTGGCATTCTGCTAATGTTTGTAGGTTGCATTCCCATGATATTCCAAGTTTTGCTGGTTCTCATTGGTTTCTCATCATCAAATTCTTCCCACTTGTTTCGGGGAAAAAACTGCCGTGGAACACATACATGATCTACATGGGGTTTTGATCATGATTTTTCCCAACTTTTTCCTCAAACCCAGGTTTTCAAACTGACGCATGAAACAAAGCCGTTTTCCGTTTTCGGTGCCGCATCGCTCCCTTCCAAGGCACGAAAGCTCCAGCTCTTGGGTGCCTCAGCCTTTTCGGGGGCTGGCGCCTCTGGGTCGGGAAAGGCCAAAGGGCTGTAGCTGGTCATGGCACCGGCTGCGAGGGGGGTGCGGTGTGATGGCGGATCGCTGCAAGGAAATGATGAAGATATCAAATAGATGGTATATGATCTACAATTCCGTCATTTTGGGATCAAGTATTTGTTGGATGATGTTCTTTCTTGAAGAATTCTGAAGATGACATGATAGATGCTCATTTTCTGGCCCGAAGGAGCTTTCAAATCTGAGCCAAAACATGGCGAGGCCGCCAGTGAAAGAGCCGCCGCCCTGGTGTGTTTGCGAACAGGCCTTCAAAGTTGGAAACATGCGTCAATTTTGTATGATGAAAAAAGTTGCACCTCTTGTTGCTTGTTGCATTCTATAAAATTATGATTTACATCATTCTTCACCCTAAAGCTGCCAACTGGTTCTCCAAGAATTGAGGAACACTGCCCCAGCTTCCCCAAAAACACCACTGGATGCACCAAAGAAACGTTGTGCTAAGGGCCACTTCAGCTTCGGCGGCAGCACGGTAGAGGCTTCCAGAGTCACTAGGATCTCATGGAGGGTGACCGTTTCAAGGTCCAGTTCCTGCGATGAAGTCGGTGGCTTCTGACGGTGATGGTTCATAGGTATAACCTGGGTTATAACCACCATGGAAAATGGTACGTGTCATCTTTACAGATTGGATTCATGACCCCACAGTCCGAGTTTTCTAACAGCACAACTTGATTTGAAAGGAAGGTGTGCAGGAAATCATGGTCCCTACCCCCAAGTTGGAGATTTTCCGACCACAAGTTTGGAAGTTCAGTCAGCTCAATCCCTACGAATATCATTCAGAATGGCGCCATGAAAGGCATGGGGGTCACCAAGCAGAAAGAACACATACAAGAACTATACCCTCTGTTACATTGAAATAGCTACGGACAATGGCCCATTCAGTTCGATTTACTTGTGAAAACTGGAACATTTCCAAAGCTATCTTAGTTTACTGGAGGGTAAAACCCATTAACTCCCAAACATGTTAGTCCATTGGTCCCGGGTAAATATCCATGGGGGCATAGGTCAAAATGTTGGGGTTCCCTTTGAGGCCGACAAAAGGCTGGTCCATTCCATTTCAGAATCTCACCAGCCAAAATTCACACCAGCAAAGGAGAAATGAAACCGGAAAGTCATATCTTGAAGTGAAATTCAAAGAAATCAGAAATCATTCATATATTCAACAGAAATCCAATATCATCCGGTAAGTCAACAGTTTGCGAACTGGACATTTACCACTTGCTTCGATGGTGATTCACTTCTTTTTCCACTTATTCAATGGAAAACTGTGAAGTTACCACAGCAGTGAATCCCATTCTATCCCATAATCACCAGTTGTTCTGGGTTAAACACACCATTTTCCCATCATTTTTCTTGGTAAAATCGCAATTTTCCATGGGTTAAACCACTATAATAGATGACTTTCCCACCAAAACATCCATCTATGGATGATTTCCCATAGTTTTCCCATAGTTTTCCCATGGTTTTGGTGGATTTCCCATTGTTCAAGGCCATCACCGAGATCTCCTGCAGCCTTACCTTGGCCCTGGCCATCTCTAGCACTGCAGGGTCCAGGCCGGGAGAGAGGGAGGCCAAGGCGAGAAGCTGAGGCAAGGCGGCCTGCGAGGAGCAACAAATATATGAGATATTATAAGATTATATATTAAAATGTATAGATATCAAATACTATATGAGGTTCTCATGAGATTCAAATATTATATATATACACTATATGAGATATGATGTTATATGAGATGTTACAACTTGTTGCATTTTTTCTGAGATTCATATTTTACGAGATATCATGACACCAATGATTGACATGTTATCATAGCAATCCCTCAATGATAAACTCAGATTTCCAGGCTGCGACCTGGACAATTTAGGGAATATGGAGAAAGTCATTGGGAAATCAGCTGGGGAAACTTGATATGATATCGTATACCCTGCAGGAAACAAAGGCGAACATGCAGTGAAAACGGAGAGAATGTCTAAACCGGGAATTTTCACTTTCCAATTTTCCAACTATTGGACTGTTTAAATCGAATTGGCAATGTTTACGCTGGGAAATATAAGGCATATTGGGATTTGATAGGACCATCAAATCGGAAAATTTAGGGAAACTCGGAAAATTCAACCCAAAAAAGTCATGTCACCAGCACACCGCTGATCACCCAGACCTCCAGCCCGCCATGGCCGCACCTCGTCCGCCGCCAGTGCTTGCGTCAGCCATGCCTCCAGCGCTTCTGCGGCCACCGAGGCCGCGTGGTCGGTTGGACGCCCCACCAGCAGCGGCGAAAGCACCGAAGGGTTGGCGTTCAACAAACGTGCCCTGGGGAGCCCGGGAACTGTAAAAATATGGATAGTTACGTAGTAATAGCGATACCATCTGGTAATAAAATGTGGGAAAACCCACCATTTAGTTCGATAGTTTTCCTATTAAAACTTCCATTTTTAGGCGATTTCCTAGCCAGCCACCGGAAGATAAGCTATCTTGAAAGGAAAACATATTTTTTTAACTGGCAAAGACAGAAATTCAATCCTCCAAAATTTAAATTGAACCCACTAGGATCTTGAAAAACAGGATCCAATCGACACATATGTAGTTTCTCGGTGTTTATGGGCATTTTCTGGCGCACCCCATGATGGACCCCGCATTCCCATAGTCACTCTCCACACTGATTTCAGGGACCAGCCTGGTACAGTATGGCTTTTAGTTGGGTCATGGCCAGTAGTTGAGGGGATAAAGGGTCAACCGCTGAGATACCACTTTCTTCCATATAGTTTAGCTATATTATCCTAATAAATCTCAAATATCACCTTAAGGTGATCGTAAGTCATAACCCATAATCCATTGAACCAAAAATAAAGATGGATGGTGAACATCCCCCTGTTGATTCCAGATGCCGATACCCATGTGGGGTTCTTTGCATCTGACGTTTTTTCTCAATTTTTTCCATCATAACGACGGTATTTCGGAGTGATTCCACCATTTTCTTGTACCCCATAAGGCGTAAACAGGAACCATCACTGACAAATTGTTTTTTTGACCCATACACATTCAACATCCTCAAACAAAACTAATCACGCAGTGGGGATTCTTATCTTATAGTTTCAATCGTTTTATGTTTGAAAACAGAGAGGCATGAAAGCACCAACTACGAGTAGCATCCAGATTTCTTCAATGTGCTGAGCCCCCCAACCAGTTACAAATTGGAGTTGGTTTCTAAACCATATTAACAGCCACCAACTGGTTCGATATACCTACCATAAACCCGCATGCTGTATAGTCATGTGTATAGTTATGTTTGTTGGTTTATAGACCCCATTGACTGCACATATCTCTACCACAAGTCCAAGTTAGCATGGTTACAATTTATAATTCATAACATGTTATACACCAACTTATGCAGAAATATGTTTCAGTTATAAACCAATAGACCCCTCCAATCCTCCCATTAAAAAAACAATGATGATTTACCCATATTTACCACACATGGGAGAGGGATTGTTTAGAAACCCGCTTGGGTTATAAATTATTAGATCCAATAACGCTTCATTACTTACTCACCTAGTTATGTGAATTATGTTAGTCATAAACCACTATAGTTGGACGATCATTCGACATCCATATTGAACCAATAATTATTAACTATCATTATGAACCGTTGCTAACTATCATTATAAAACAGCCTATTGTCAACTACTATCAACCAATCTAAGACCATATATTATTAGGAGGGTGAAACTACGTTAAACTAACTATCATCATTATTAGACAACTAATGTTCATCATCAACCACCAATAATTTTCAACTACTATCAACCAGTAATTATTCATCATCAATTACCGTCATATGATATTAAATAAATGGATCATTAATCAGTAACCATTATTTTCTGAATGGTAACCATTAACGATTCTTACCATCATTAATGGCAATTACTATTCAGAAAATCATGAATGGCAATATTTCATGAATGGTTACGATTAACCATTAATGATTTACTAATGGTTACTATTAATGGTTACTATTTACTATGAACCATTAATGGTTACTATTAACCATTACTATTAACCATTACCCTCTGGTAATTTAACGTAGCTATTGAACATGGCCATTTATAGTGGATGTTCCCATTAAACATTGTTGTTTTCCATAGCTGTGTTAGTTTAGCAGAGGGTATATCCGAATATCCAAGATTAACAATGTAAGCAACCCGAATATCCAAGATTACTATTAACCATTGACTATATCCAAGATGGTTACTATTAATGGTTACTATTACTATTAACCATTAATGGTTACTATTAACCATTAACCATCAATGGCTTCCCAGTGGCATCTTCAGCTTCTGCCGCAGCAGCGGCATCTCCATCTCCGCCATCTCCGGCTCCCGCAGGTCCAGCTCCAAGGCGCGGCGCAGGAAGTGCCGGACCTGCAGGGGGATGAACGTGTGAACAAAACGGAGGTTCATCAACGAAGATACTGGATTTTACATGGATTTCACATGGTTTTACATGGTTTTACATGGATTTTACAGGGTTTTATTTGGTTTTAGATGGATTTTACATGGTTTTGTTTGGTTCAATGGCATTTGAACGCATTTTGTTCAGCAGAAAATTGAGTTTATAGGTTTTAAGTGTTATTATATTGTTAGATAGTAGCACGCCCAAATAGTGAAAATAGGTACAATAATTCATAGTGGAATTTCACCAGCAAAAAAAAATAGATATGCCAACGGCGAAGGTTGAACGAAATGTCATAGATACAAGATGGGAGCTTGACTTGTAGAAAAAAGGGTTTGCGCCTGCAGATTTTGTGTTCAAACCCAACCACTATGAAAATCAAGCCCACCAAAGGAAAATCAATGAAAATCACCATCAGTGTGGAAAACAAAAGGCCGATCCTTTGACTTTCAAAGTGAATTTCCGGCCATATCTTCGATTAGCAAAACTCAAATCACCCCATTTCTGGCTGCATTCTCCCAATTTATGCTGCTAAATTGCATTGCCTGGGTCTGGCCAACCAACAGTGCCTTTTCGAACTAGTCATAGGAGGTCCTTGAAACTTAAAATGTGATCCCAGCAGTGGCAAGTTGAGTTATTCCGAAAATTATTCCAGTAATCCGCCCTTCTCTTTTCATGATTGGGTTTGATGAGGGAAATCCAATAATAGACAATCCCAGTAACCAACCATTTGGGGTCAAATGAAAAAATCATCCCAAACAGAGGTATACCCAATTTCAGAAACCCCAATTGGGGATGGTTTATGGCATTGGGTTTTCCATATTCTGGTGATTTATATAGGAAATAGTGGTGTCTTCATGATTGTTAATATGGCTAGTTATGCTAGTTGGTGGGTTCCCATCCAAAAAATGACTGTCATCTCAACCAATCATCCCTTTTCTAGGCTCGGGTGAATCTCCTCCATATCCTCCAGCCCTCCACCTGCGGCCATTGGTTGCTGATCACCTGCGGCGCCAGGTCGTTGCGCCGTCGCAAGGTGGCGCAGGCGAAGCGCCCGCGGCTGACGGCAGCATCGCCGGCGCTGTGGCAGCGCAGCAAGGAGCAGCTGCGGAGGGAGCTGGGGATGGGGGCCTCGGGAATCGCCAATGGAGAAATGGTGGAGAAATAAAGGTTTCAAATTTAAAACATTCAGATTTGGGATTTTCAAGAGGAGATTGTTGGGGAAGTTGAGGATCAACTTATGGGGTCAAAGCAATACATGAATTTCTACGTACACTTTTTCTATGACTATGCAATACTATGCATATACTATGCATGTTTTTTATCAGCAAATCACTAGATTTGCGTAGTACAAGTGAGGGAAGTGATCAAATTTGGAGAAACAGCATGTTTAGTTGTGGGGTTTGAACAGCTGATATTTCGTTAAAACAACCAGGTATATCACCACCTAGAAACCTAGGGAGACAGCTGCTTGTGTAAATATGACTTTGAAACATCAAAATAAGGGAGGGAAAAAGCAACAAACTACTTGATGAATGCAACATAATGCAACCATCGATCTGTGAGCGCGCGCAGGGGTTAGGAAGCCTTCATCTAAACAAACTGTATTCTAAGAAGTGCACATGCACATTCCGGTGCGGAGCTCCAGTTGCCCGCTGACGAGAAGACATACATATTCAGACTCAAAACAAGATTCGTGAATCAACTTAATTTCCATCAAATTCCTGCTAAGCTGATAGAAATTGATCTTGCTGAATTGTAAATAACTGCGCGAACTCACCAGCCTTAAATAAGGTGATTTTCTGGATGGTTCCCCCCAATCCTCACCATAATCGTCAGTCCAGTGATGTCACAGAGGTCGCGAGGTCGCTCATTCAAAGGATTTCAAAAAAGTCATGTCCAATGACATACCCATCAAACCACCAAAAGTCCTAAATTTTCATGATGCAGTATTATATAGTATTTGCCCTGTCCTTGTCAGCATATTACATCACATCCTACATACATCTCATCAAATTTATATCAGGGTCATCCCATTTCATGTTCCATTCCCCCATGATATGTGACTTGAATAACTTCATGAGTTTGGTATTTCATGACCTTCACAATGATCCCATCAATACCAAACTGAAGCATTGCCCAGGTACTACGTAAGGCGGCCCCCGGCAGCAAAGCTCCAGAGCAAAGTCTTCCAGCTGCTGGGGATCGGGGGGTAAAAGCTTGCACACCTCACAACAAGTGACTTCTTCCCAGAAGATGTCACCAAATTTTCCCGACAGGAACTGCTCCAGATGGCTGGAGCTGAAAAATCGAGGTGCTAATGGGAACTGACTATTGAATCCAGCTCCTGGGAGGTGGCTGGAGCTAAAAATCTTCTGTTCTCCCCACTTTTTACGTCAGTTTTATAAAGAACTCCCTTCTTGACATTGTTGGTGGCGAAATCACTCCATCTTTCTCCATTTCTTGGATATTGTTGGTTACAAGTTGGATCTAGTTGGCCATAATCTCCACTTTTGGGTGTATAATGGTGGATATCTCTCTCAGGCAATTTATGCCATAGCTATGGACATCACCATTTTCGAGAAGGGTGTATCATCGAACTAAACTGGCCATGGGTCCATAGCTATGTTCCTTTGCTGAAGGGCATTGAATCAATCTAAAGCATAATCATGTTTTAACCACTTCATCCCCATTTTGCGTTGGCTAACCCAAGGTGAAGGCCCATGAATGAACTTATCCATCACATCAATAGCCTCTGGTAATCGAACATGGCAACGGTCAGTTCCCAGTTTATAGATGATTTTCCCAGCTATAAACCTATAAACCTCCATAGATCATAGGGTATTTCCATGTATTTCCCAGCCATGTTTGATAGCCGAAGGCTGTCCCCATCTTTTTCCTTCCAAGCACCAAGCTCTCATAGACCTCGAAGCAATTCCTCGCCTCCAACAGCTCTAGGTCTCCGTGGCGACCGATGCACAGGGCATCCACGGTGCAACCAGAGACCCAGAGCTGTCCGTCCTAGCGTGGCAGCTAAGGGGCCAGGGAGATGGGCTTGCTATAGTAGAAGTGGAACTTTGAGATGCAAGATTCGAGATGAGAAAATTTCAAATTCATGATGTTTGGAGGATTGAGGAACATTCCGGGACAGTCAGCTTTGATTTTTCAAAAACATATTTTGGGGAATACTTTTGCAGAAGTCTGACCACAGAAGCATAACTAACGGAAAACCAACTTCTTTGTACAGGACAGGTGGCAATTGAAACTGTGCAAGTGTCGTGCCGACGGATGCAATCGTATACCCCTCACAATTAAATTTTTGAAAGTTATATATATATATATCTATAACGACAAGAGAAAGCAGTCGCCAACTAAGAGCAATGAAAGAGATTCTTATCTATCAAACCATCTCAACTCAGCCAGTCTTGAGTTCAACAGTTGTGGATGTTCGACAAATATTCCAGCGTTAAAAATCAAACCAGGCACCAAAACCCATCTTCTTGTTCTAACTTGTTCAATGTCAAACGGCTCCTCTCAATGTTACCAACCATTATGATCCATTATTCAACCATTGTTCAACCCCAATGGAAAATTCATCATTTGTAGACGATTTTCCCTTTCGGCCCTCAACTTTCTGCGCTTTTCCACGTTTGACCGAAGCTAATCTGGTTAGCCATAGCCAACCCCCCCGACATCACCATATTCTCATGGCAGCCATGGCAGTACATCTATGAAAACACCATCTAAATCTGAGTTCAGTCCCAAAACCACCAAGGCTTTGAAGGGATGATCCCCAAGGACCAGGGACCCCGCCGACCCCACCGACCCCACCTGATCCATCCGGATGCAGAGCCGCAGCGCCGACCTCCACGGCTCCGCCATCGCCGTTTCGCCCTTGGCACCGGCGAGGCCGTCGAGGCCGTGCCGGCGGAGGTGGACCAGGTCGTAGGTGGCCAGGTCCTTAGGAGCAAAATGGGATGGGAAGACCATGGGAAATCGTAGAAAAAACCATGGGAACCATGGGAAAACCACGGAAAACCATGGAAGAAGCCATGTTTTGAAATGTGAGAAGCCAATTCTTTTGGATCAGGGTCAGTTCAGATATTTGTAGCTAAATTTCTGACAATTGGATACGCTTGGGGGTTGCTTAGCCACTAGTATAGCACTAGTATCTCTCAGTAATGTTTGGGCTTTAGCTGTGGCACAATGTACTCTACTGTACCAACTTCATTGGTTGCCCGACCGAAGAGAAAGCAGCCTGGTTGACCGACTTACAAAAATGCAGGAAACACATGTAGAAGACTGTAGGATAAGTCTGTCAATCACTTCAAGCATTCAATGAAAAAGAAGAACTGGCATAGATGATTTCCCATTAATTAACCTCCATTATACATCCATTTATAGGGGATTTTCCATTGCCACTTTTAATTCCCAGAGGGTAGATGTATCCCAGCCGGACATGTGTCGAGAATCCATTCCGGCCAGCTGCTCCGGTGTCCACTTCTGCTCCTCACCTGAAAATGGTGCATATGTGTTTTCTTGCATATGTGTATCATATATATATATGTATGTATAAACGTGTGTATACATACATATATATATATATGCATACAGTATATTGTATATGCACATATGTTTCAAATGTGTCACTGCTAGAACAATCTGGAAAATGCCTCTAGACATGTCAAACGCTCAAAGTCCTGTACACATGAGACAAGGAACTTTGCTGAACACCTTCAACATACCTTCCGGTAATCCAACACTCCGCCGTCAATGGAGGTTTAGAGGTGGGAAAATCATCGAACTAGTAGGGGGACTTTCCATCATGCAATGGAGCTCGTTACAGTACTGAGGGCATAACTGTGAATAATCAATGGGGGTATGATTGGGATAAAAAGTTGGACTATAACTTTGACCATCAATGTTGGTGGGAAATTGGGATTAAACATGAAAATGAACCATCACATTTGGATACATTTAGAGTTTAATTACCCTCCAACCATCAATGTTGAATCATTTCCATTAAAGTAAGTCAGTCATTCAATGTTATTCAGTTATCCCCACAGCATATCCCCACGAAATATCACCATAACCATCCCTCAGCCAAACTTTGGCCATGCCTCTGCAGGTGATGATCATGGCGACGTCAGGCTGCGCCAAACATGTCCGAGCCCATGTCATAATGGAAGTAGCATGCCTGGGGAAACAGCGGAAAAAAAGGGCGAGAAGCAAAGAGCGGACAGCGCTGGAAATCGGAAAGACTCACATTTTGTTAGCCGAAACCCAAAGATGGGCTTCTTTAAATATGATTTTAGATGATTTTCTGCAGTGGAAAAATGTGGAAATGGATGAACTAGCCAGTTTTTCGGGAGGTGAAGCTCAGAAGTGGACCTCGAATGCTCCAAGGTCATGGTACTGTCATTTCCAACGTTTATACTAGCAAAGAGAAACCCAGTTGTGTAGCCAGGTTCCCCAGGCGAAAACGACAATTTGTCTCGCCTGCCAGCGTCCTGCAAGTCTTCCAAGACAATCAGAAGCTTCTGATACCTTTGGATCACCTGCAGAAGATCCGCTTCCAAGGCCCCTCTTTTTTGGGCTTCGGATTCTGCGTCTTTCATACATTCTCTGTATATCCCCATGTGTGTGGTTAAAGGAGAAATGCTGTGTTCATGTTTGGTTGTCTCCCAACGACCATGTGATCGTTTTTGGAAAAAATGCGTTGATCCCTACCTTCAAGTCGATGTCACCCATGGTGAAATCGAACCAAAGCTTCAGTAAATCCTCTTCTCCTACCCAGCTGGGAGATTTTCCGAGTCGAAGTCGCAATATAAACCGGTGCAGCACATTTTTAACCGTCGAAAATTATCTTGGAGCTGGCATTTGCACTTTGTGTACCTTTTTGTCTTGTATTTCATTCAAATTCTTATTGGGCAGTAGAATCTCAGTAGAACATGGGCCTGTCCAAACTTTGGGCCTCGCACACGTTGATTGAAAATGTTCATCCAAAGGCTTGGTTGTTGGCACCACAACAGGCTGCCAGGTCGGCTCAATCCCGCAATCAAAATATGACAAGAATTCTGCAGGAGAACATCACAAAGCTCAATTCAACAGCCACCAGCTTGAAGGGATTTGAAGGGCCAGCGCTGATTGAAACATAAACCCATGCCCCTCGCATTTTGTCCATGACTGGATAAGACACGAACCATCATCAACAACCAGCAGCCATCAACAAGGGAAACCAATCCCACCCCACCCAGCTGTCCCAATTGTGATCAAGAAAACTTATCATCAGCAGTCATCATCATCATCATCGATCAAACCATACATAACCATACCTAAGTTACCACCAGCCCAACCATGAAGTTCCACGAGCCTACCCAACTCCCTAGTGATGGTGAATTCACTAGATGTTGCTGTTGAAAAAAAACATGTCTAGAGTTTAAGTGGTTGAAACTCCAACCTAAAAGCCCATAACTTAGGGATAAATCATTATAATTCATGGTAAATCCCCATTGAAGGGACTGTCGTTCATGTGCATTCTTGCAGTTCCACTTTTCATATCTTTCCATGATGATGGTACCTGCAAGGTAAGGCCCCACTAAGTTAAGTATAAGTCAACTTGGCATAACTTGGCTATATATTTAGCTAGATCTGAGCTTGCTGATATTCCCATTCTTGATGGTTACATCCCAATTTTGCAGGGTTATACCCCCCAAAAAAATTGAGTTCCACTTAGGTATGCGGAGAGCTTGATGTTGATGGTGAACGCTCGTTTTCAAACGCTTTCCTGGTAGTTCCCAGCCCCTCCTAATTTTTGATGGTTGATATCAGTTATATACCATTTTTGGATGCTTAATATCAGTCATCTCCCATTTTTATCAATTTTTTTCATGGAAAATGAATATAATATAGTCTTTAAATGTCTTTAATACCTTCTCAAGCCTCAACTATGACCTCCCCCTTCCCAACGTCGCGTCCTGGCCGTTTGTTTTCCATCAGATCTGCCAGCACCGCGCAGCACATCTCCACCGTCAGCGTCGGCGCCTCCGTCGTCGCCAGGCGCCGCCGCAGCGCCCCAAGGGCGCTTGGAGGAGGACGCAACGAGGCCATGGGGGCAGGGCCTGGGCGGCTGGGGATGGCAGGACCATGACATGTTGAGCACATTTTAGCACCAAACATAGATGGAAAACTTGGAGATTTGAAGAGATAGAGGCATTGAGATTTAGAGAAATCATGATGACCTATTGCGATTTGGATGTGGAAAGGATGGACCTGCATACACACATATACAAACAACAAATTGGAGGGATGATATTTTTCCATGTTTCAGCTTATAGATGGCCCCTGAAAAGAAAAATACGGAAATTTTGTTTGAGTTTGGAAGTCCAAATCAAGGTCAAAAGGAATCAAACATCTGTGAAATAGCAATGCTCTGGAACTCCGTGGGTACCACATGGATTTGATGCAAAAAATTCTCTCCGATTCCATTCAAATAGCATCAGATAACCATATAAGTCCACCTACATCCCATGGAACATATGCTATTTGATAGATGCATCTACATTTTCCATTCAATATTAAGTTTGTGATAGATGCCCCAGACACTCTACCAAAAAATCCCATAACAGGCCGAGTCTCATCCATCAGTGGCTGGAAGCGATCGCTGCTCTGCTGGAGTTCCATTGGGGAAGTGCAGCTAATGCACAGCAAAGGGGCAGCAGCTGCCAACAGCGCCCGATCCAGCGCCTTTTCAACCGAAATCAGTTGGAAGCAATATCGCCCATGGTAACATTGTGCACATCTAGGGATGCAAACAACCCAACGAAACAACCATTTTCCTTGCCCAGGTGCCTGAAATCCAGCCTCCCCCAACGTTTCCCGCAACGCTTTCAGGTCATCCACCGCGCATCGGGGATCGCTGCTGATCAACCGCCGCGCGACGCGTCTGGACTGCTCTGCCAGGGCCGGGCCGTGACCCAAAACCCCGCTGCGGCACGTGACGCTGATGGGTTTCTCACACTTGGTGGCCGTCAGAAGCTCATACCTGCTGTGAAACAACGCCAACAGCTCACGTTTAATATTTTTTTGATTTTTGGATGTGAAAAAGTATTCTACCAGGATTTCTAACATAAACCTGAGAAATTCATATAGATTCCCAGTGTTTTGCTCAAAAATTGCCAGAGTTTCTGCCAAAATTGGTGGGAACTCAAGGCCAGGATGCAAACACCAAAGTCGCGTCGACCATCTGCCCGCATCATCCCAGGCCTAGGAGGTGACTTGGAGAATGACAATGGGAGTCTTAAAATCTGGGAAGGGACCTCTAAACTGTAAGTATTTTATTTTCTTTTTGGGGGGTCAAGTATGAAGAAGTTTGGGTCAGCAAATTGAAGTGATTTGCCAAACTCAGCCGGTAGCGGGAAGGATTTCAGATTCAGGTATCATCCCCGAAAATGGCTACTTTCAGAGAGAGGGTAAGCCACGTGTCCGCTAGGCTCAGATCATAATCGAGGATGGAACTTTAGCCGATGAGTCATTCATCATTCACTGTTGACTAATTACTAGTATGCACTTTCATTACCAGGGTTGCTTGTCCGAATGCTCAAGATGACGAATTGTGGGGAAATTGCTCGGAAACTATGTAAATTATTGTAAATTTATGTATAATATAATTCTTACATAAACTGCCCTGTTAATTGACGTCAGTTTCTTAGCAGTTTCCATCCGTTCTCTGCTGTGCAGGTCTTCGACATGATACTATGCAAGCTTCCCCTTGCAGATCATCGTCTTCCTCTTCACAACATTTCTAGACACTTCATTTTCGTGCATTTTGGGTCTTCTGCTGCCATCTAGGTATAGGTAGGCCAAAATGGTTATGCTATGTTATACCCACCAAAATTGGATAAAATTGGATGGTTAAGGCTAAAAATGACCAGAATCTCAGGTTAGATGCAACCTCTCAACAGCCCAGCGTCGATCAGAAACTGCTGAGCCGTCTCCATGGCTGCCGCCATCTGCCCTTCGGGCACTTCCGCGGGACCCGTGGAGAGGAGGCTCAGCCAGTAGCCCCATGGGCACGGCGTGGGCTGAATCATCTTCTCCAGGCCTGGACTTCGCAGCTTTTTGAAGGTTTGGGGATTTGGCTTTTGGGGATGGCTGGGTTTTGAATGCTGCAGAAAACTTGTCTGGGAAAATAGGTTTGGGCTTGAACATCTTGAGCATTTGAACAAGAAAATATCAATATGAGATTCCGTTCGAGGTGTAGATGTATACATTGCAAATTCTGGGGTTGAATTGGTCGGTATTTTCTTGGTTTGCTGGCGGAGATGGCGAATCTCCTAGCCACTTGACCCTGGCAGTAGGCAACTAGCCCTCAGCTTGAGATTTGCTCAAATGAACCCAGCTTCTGCAAAGCCCCGCCCTCACCATTCAAGCAGTTGAAAAGCCCAAATGGCCAGCCAGTATCATGGCTGATCAGTCGGCCAGCTATCTTGGCAATATCCCCATTCGACGGTGATTTCATCCCTAGTTCAGCTAGTTAAGACCTGTCCTTTGCTGCTTACTAGAACAATCTAGAACATGTGTTGCTAATTCTCTTGGTGAAACTCCTGGCGTTTGATCACACAAACAAACATGTCGCATAAATCCCGAATCTTCCTTGGTTTAGATCCGAATCTACCCCCAAAAAAGATGGTTGATCCCAACAACAAACCCAATTTAAATCGATAAAAACTATATATGATAAAACCATATATAAAATCCATGAAACTCATATAAAGTCATGTTGGATGGTGTTTTTTTCATGTTTTTCCCCTTTCCCCCGGGTGAACTCCATCCCTTCCCCTTCCGCGTGGGCCTTCGCGAGCCCCGTGGCTGGCGTGGCGCTGCAATGAGAGGACCAAATCCTCGAAGGCCTCGAGCCACGAGTGGCTCACCACCAGATGCACCTCCTGGAAGTGGATGGGGATCTGTGGATTTCTAATGGGTTAATATCATGATAATCAGGGATATAACCTAAGAATCTGTGGGTTAATAATTAGGTGGATTATCCCTATAGATCCTATAGTGGATTCTCTGTGGAAGTGAATGATATAACCTAGTGGATTATTAATAATTAGGTCATATCATTCTTAGAGAATCCACCAAAAAGGGATGATATATCATGAGATATCCACCATCATCATCTGATACATGATTTATAATGGACTATCTTATTAGGGATCAATCTGGGTAAATTATAATATTCACGTCGCTTCGCGACGGCAACCGCCCGCACCGCATCGTTCTCTTCTACTGCCATTGTTCTCTTCTATTGCCGTCGCTCCGCGACAAGAACCCCTGTGCGGCCGCCACGGTTTGAACG